>ENA-UENV01000161-UENV01000161.1-marine-metagenome-genome-assembly--contig:-NODE-161-length-21012-cov-2.973068_pt1 | contig 21012 bp, 18 predicted proteins | sample MGYA00237878_ERZ529328 | MGnify/ENA primary metagenome ERZ529328 (study PRJEB26372, sample SAMN05368348) | marine metagenome | biome: cultured habitat; feature: ocean water; material: water; isolation... | reverse complement strand
AAACTCATCCCAAATGAATGGTTGCCTAATCATATCCGAGTACTTAGCATTTCAAACTTATCCAAAATGATCAAAGAAAACATCGAACCACAAACCCTCCTATCCACGCTGTGGATATTTATTCTATTCAATATGCTACTCCGAGACCTGCATGAATTTCCTACCGAAGGCTACATCGAGGAGTTAATGGCATTGAAATTATCCGACCCAACTATGCTGCTGTACGGTTTTATCGTGGAGATTCCTATTCTAATGGTACTCCTATCCCGGATCTTGAAGGATAGGGCCAATAAGTGGGCGAACATTGTGGCGGCAGGTGTCGCTATGCTAGGAATTGCGAGTACACTACCCACAGCAGATTTGGATGACATATTTTTTGCCCTCATCAATATTGGAGCTTTACTGACTGTCATGCGTACGGCCTGGACATTGTCCGTCCTTGAGCCTACCTCAATCACACTAGCCCAGGAAAGATGAAGTCCAGATTGGTAGTTGGCCTGCCCCATTATCCATGAACCCCAGCGTCCTTGGATAGTGGGGCAAACTTCCAGTTTATGGCAAATTGATTTTCACCCGAAAGTCCATTTCACCTTCATTAAATTGTCCAACGATAAACCGATCATTCCCGCTATGTCTTGCCTGGGTATTGACCACTTCAGCATTCCGAGATAGTAAAAACTCAACCTCCTCTTGCGTTAGGCTGCCTACCCTTCGGTCGTTTTCTGCATAGACGTAGGTCACATTGGAGAGATCTTTATCAGCGAGCAGTTCCATGTAGTTCCTCCTGCCAAAGGCAGCCTTAATTCTATTCTTAACCTGACGTAATCTAAAGTACCGTTCTGTTTTTATGGGATTCCGATAAGTAGTATCTGGTATCCTAATGGTTGTAGCATCTTCTTCAAAAATCACATTGTGTCCCAGGGCGTGATATTGCACCATCGTCTCATTCGCCTTAAGTCTTCCTGAACTAATCACATAACTATCTGCCAATAGATTGGCCTTCGATACATGGTCGAGTATAACCCAGGCACTTAGAGAACTGCCGACTACCAATACGACCTTGCCTCTTTCCTTAAAATAACGGACAGCTCGATTCAATATTTCCGTACTATTATCAGCCTCCAATTCACCATCTTCTTCCGAAAACCCTTTGGTGTTTTCGTAGATCTGCTTGTTCAGCATGGTACTCTGTAAAATATGGGCCCTATAATAGCTTTTGTAATCAGGTAGACCAGACCAAACCGTTTCTCCTCCCCATTCGAAGTCCAAGGCATTGTGCGGCCCACCTTCTCCGATGATTAGGACCGTATCTGCGGTCAAAGGCCCTTCAGATAACCAAAGCGCAGTGGTATCTTCTGGAAAAATTGTAGCGGGATAAGAAGCTTCCGAATTTTCCGACACCTCATTTCCCGCCTGCTGGTCCGAGTGTTGGGTGCAGCCAATAAGTACAACAAGAAAGATCATACTGAACCTTAGGTAGGTTCGATAGCAAATTGAAATCATCGATAAGTGATTTTGATTTTTTTCTAATGTTATTTGAGTGGTGCAACAAACCTTACTAATTTTTTGAGTAAGGTTTGTTGATTCTTTAGGCAAGTTATCGAGTCTTGATCCTCGGTTCTTGTAGTATTGGGACACCCCTTTATTTTTCTTTACTCTATTGCTGTAAATCCAAAGATATTTTGGCTCGACAATCGTTCATTTTCGAACATTCGATTGTTCATTTCCGGATACTATTCGAATGTTTTCAACTCCACTATTACTCATATACAACTGTAAATGAATCGTTTACTTGAGCTGGCATCGTATTTGCCTTTTCTCTAATAAAAACGCCAGATATGTTCAAAGCCAATCTTATCATCGCCATCAGAAGTTTACTCAAACGCAAGGTCTCTTCTTTTATAAATGTTATTGGGTTGACGGTGGGGATGTCCGTAGCCATCTTAATCGGCTTGTGGATTTGGGATGAAGTGAGTTATAATAAATACCACGAAAAGTACGATCGAATCGGTGCCGTACTACAGACACAAACCTTTGGTGATGACGTGCGCACCTGGTGGGGACAAGTCTTGCATCTGGCGGACTACTTGAGAGACAATTATGGCTCCAACTTTGAACAGGTGGTATTGTCAGATTGGGAAGGAGGGCGTCTGTTTTCTAACGGAACAACTGCCTTGGAAGAGACAGGACTTTTCATTGAACCGCATGGCCCTTCGATGCTAACCCTCAAGATGGTAGATGGGACGGCCGAAGGGCTCAATTCTCCCAACTCAATCCTGATCAGCGAAACCATGGCCCAGGCTTTCTTTGGGAAATCGGAGGCTGCCGGACAGACCCTGACGATGAATGAAACCACGGAACTAAGTGTGGAGGGCGTGTATAAAGATCTTCCTCAAAATGCTTATTTCGCCAATGCTGCTTTCTTTGCGGCTTGGCAAATACGTGAGGCAGAACTCCCCGAATGGTTGACTCGACCTAGCAACTGGAGTTCCAATGGTTTCAACATTTTCGTAGAGATCCCAAAGGGTTTAAGCTTTGAGCAGGTAAATGCCAACATCAAGGATGCAAAATTAAAGGGGATCATTGCGGCTGGTGATAACGATGACCGCTTCAACCCCGTTACCTTTCTACATCCGATGGCCAACTGGCATTTATACAATGAATTTGAGAATGGTGTGAATGCAGGCGGGCAGATTGATTACGTGTGGTTGTTTGGTATAATAGGCATTTTCGTTTTGCTACTAGCCTGTATCAACTTCATGAATCTCAGCACGGCTCGATCCGAGAAAAGGGCTAAAGAGGTAGGCATCCGCAAGGTCTCCGGATCTTCTCGCCGCCAATTGATCAGCCAATTTTATGGCGAATCCCTACTTGTCACGGTACTAGCGTTTACGCTCGCCTTAGGCTTGGTTCAACTTTGCCTGCCCTTCTTCAACCAGATCGCTGACAAGGAGATGATCTTCCCTTTGAACAATGTTTGGTTTTGGGTACTGGGAGCGGCCTTCAGTCTTTTCACAGCCTTCCTAGCCGGTAGTTATCCTGCCTTTTACCTCTCTTCCTTCCAACCTGTAAAGGCACTAAAAGGGAGCTTTCAGCAGGGGCGTTTAGCCCACGTACCAAGAAAGGTCCTGGTGGTTCTTCAATTCACCGTTTCCATTATACTGATCATTGGTACCTTGGTCGTATTTCAGCAAATCCAGCATACCAAGGATCGTTCCATTGGCTATGACCAAGATCGCCTAGTCAATATTCCTCCCCAATTACACAAACCTGGTCCACTAGTAGCGGTTTCGATTGGGAAGGCAGAGCACCAGAAGATGGTGATATGTTTACTACCGTACGTGTCACTCCCGATTTTGGTCAAACCGTCGGTTGGCGAGTATTGGAAGGACGTGATTTTTCCAGCAATCTTAGCACAGATTCGTCGGCTTTCGTCATCAATGAGGCAGCCGTCCAATATTTAGGATTTGAAGATCCGATCGGGAAAACGATTAATTGGGGCGGAGACGAGCAGTATAAGATTATTGGAGTGGTTGAAGATATGATTACTCAATCTCCATACGAAGCGGTAGGACAAATGATCTTTGTGCTCAGCTCTGGAAGTGACTCTGACAATATCATAGCTAAACTTACGCCTGGTGTTGCCACTCAAGAGGCACTTCAAACGCTAGAGCAGTTGTATAAGAAATACGACCCCATTAATCCTTTCGAATATGAGTTTGTCGATCAAGATTATGCAGAAAAATTCGGTGATGAGGAACGCATCGGCAATCTAGCGGGCATTTTCACCATGTTAGCTATTTTCATAAGTTGTATGGGGCTATTCGGCATGATCTCTTTTGTGATTCAACAACGTGCCAAGGAAATCGGAATTCGCAAAATCCTGGGCGCATCCGTACAAACTATTGTGGGACTCCTTTCAAAGGATTTTATTCAACTGGTAATCTTTGCTATCGTATTGGCTGTCCCCATCGCGTGGTATTTTGCGGAACGCTGGTTGGAGAATTATGTATATCGAATCCAAATGGGGTGGTGGATTTTTGCCATTGCAGGTACCCTAGCGCTAACCATCGCCTTTTTGACCGTTAGTCTACAAAGCATTTCAGCGGCGCTGGCAAATCCTATTGAAGCGCTTCGCGACGAATAGCATAAAACGATAAAACCGGACTTCTATCCTTGCTCCGTTTATTCAACAAACCTAACTTGATGTTCAAGTTAGGTTTGTTGATTTTTGGGCTTTTTATCTCGTCATTTCCTGCCCCTTTTCACACCATTTCCCCTCCTTCATTCTTCATAAAAAAGCAAGTTGGCATCCACTTCGAGTTTATAAAAACATGGGTGCCGTCCGTTTTCGAACGGGATTGTTCATTATCGGATACTTTTAGTCTACACAAACAAGTTAAACTCATTATAATCTACTGAAAATCAACAATTTAAATAATTGGCATCGGGTTTGTCTTATATAGCGTAAAAAGACACCAGATATGTTCAAAATCAATCTCACCATTACTTTAGGAAGTCTGCTAAAAGGCAGGAGACTTTCTATGGCTAATGTTATCGGGATGATATTGCGCATGTCCGTAGCGATAGGAATCGGCTGGTGGCTTTGTAGTGAAGTGAGCTTCAGTAACTATTTTGGGCAATATGACTGGCTAACTTCCATCCTCCAAACCCTGAACATTGATGAAGAGCTACGAATCTGGTTAGAAAAAGGGTTACATCTAGTTAATTATCTAGGAGAAAAGCATGGCGTTAATTTAGAACAAGTTGTCTTGGCAGACTGGTTGGCAGGTCGCATAATTGGGAGCTGTGTAGAAAATTGCTTTAGAGGCAGATTGGAGTTGCAGAGCTAACCATAATCACCAGTTCTTGACTAAAACTTCGGATATCTGCCCTGCAATTTTGTAACCGTTTCTCCAAATGGATGGTCAAATAAGCAAAAGAGCAGCTGAATAAATCAACATCATGCTACAGTTCTTTAGAAAAATCCGACGAAAACTATTGCAAGAAGGGAGTTTCAGACAGTATCTCCTATATGCCATTGGCGAAATCTTACTAGTCATGGTGGGTATCTTATTGGCCTTGCAAGTCAATAGTTGGAATGAGAATAGACTAGAAGGAATTGAAGAGGTTAATTTACTGGAAGGCATTCAGAAGGATTTAGCGCAAGACACACTTACTTATCAATCCGCACTCGAAATCCAAAACATCTCTCTTCGAAAACAAACAGCTCTGCGAGATATCATTTATAACAGACGGCCCCGTAATGACTCTATTACTAACTACTTCAGATCTATTGCCGCCACTTCCACGCCCATCTTCGTCGTGGCTACCTATGAACGTGCTCTGCGGAAAGGCCTAAAAACCATCTCGAATGATTCTCTTAGAAACCACCTTGTGTTGTACTACGAAAGTGTCATTCCTTACATGGATAACAAAACCAAAATAGATCCCAAGTATCAGTTCGCAACCATCATGCGGCCCTTCTACAATAAGTATCTGAAAATAGAATTTGACCAAAATGACTCGAAGATCTACTCCTTGAACGATTTGCCGGCTATGGCTAATGATAATCCCTTTTTGGTGGAACTCAATACGGCCTTACTGAATAAGGATGTAATCATTGATTTACTCGAGGATAGTTTAGAGGAGTGCAGGTCCTTGATTGAGCAGATTGAGGTGGAGCTTGAAGTCTTGAGATAGGTGGAGGCTATTGAGCCATGTCATCCCAGTCCTTCCCTGTTTTCAACCCCATCCACTATGATACATATATATTGTCGATATATATATCAATTTCATCGAATTCTAGGGACACCTGTGTGAAATTTCCTACACATTGAAGTGCATTAACAATTACATTACTACAATCCACCCCTCACTTAAGTAGTGTGACAAAATAATCAGGCAATCGTCAAAAACTCACACTATGCAGTAGCACTCTACTACTATTTTTTAACGTAATATCCATTAAATCATGAGAACATTAGCAGGATTATTCCTTCTAGTAGCGGCTTTATTATTCACTATTCAACCTCAAGCCTTATTAGCCCAGAACGCTGGAAGTGGCGGTGGAGGGCTTGCTCGCGGTGGTGAAGTGGTGGGTAAAGCCCAATTCCCAAGTCCTCGCAAAGGGGACGCTACACATGGACTTGTGGCCCGCGGCGGTGAAGTAGTGGGAAAGGCTCAATGCTCAATTTCTCAAAAGACCGGCACAGATTCTGGAGGCACTTTGGCATCCAATGGGGACGGAGCAGGAAACCACTTTCTGGCTTCAAATGGCAACGGAGCAGGGAATGACTGCTTGGCTCGCGGTGGACATACAACAGGAAATGGCTTGTTGGCTTACGACTCGCATGGAGCAGGGAACGGTTTATTAGCTCGCGGTGGTGAAGTAGTGGGTAAAACTCAATGCTCAATTTCTCAAAAGGCTGGCACAGATACGGGAGGCGGTTTGGCTTCCAATGGGGACGGAGCAGGAAACCACTTTTTGGCCGTTGTGTAAGCAATGATTTGCTATCATTTCATTATAGAAAGATTTCCATAATTTAGATAAAAAGTATCCGTAAGGCCTGACTGCTCCTAGACTAGTCAGGTCTTTCTTTTTTAAAACGGTAAATTGGAAAGAGAACCAAAGAGAAGGAATTCAGGAGCTTAAGTAGTGTGACAAAATGAAACGAACATCTCCTCTGGGCGATTTCTGCACTCAATCAGCCTTGAACAACCCGGCCTCACCGCTTATTAATCCGCTTCATCAAGCCATTCTTATAGGTTTGACCAATTGGTATCTTGTGTTCTTCTATGGAAATGCGATTACCCTCAATCGTTTTTATTTTTTTGGTAGCCACGATAAAGGATTTATGCACACGCAGGAACTCATCAGCAGGCAGTGATTCCTCCAAACCAGAAATCTTCTCATGACTCAGGATCATTTCCTCCTCTAGATGGATCTTGGTATAATTTCCATAAGCTTCCACAAATAGAATATCCTCAATCTTGATTTGATGTATCTTTTTATCTCCCTTAATAAAGAAATGGGTGTTTCTTTTTTCGACACTTGGTGTAGGAGTAGTAGGCATTTTTACACCAATGGTCTTGTTCATCGCCTTGAGAAAACGGGCAAAGGAAAAGGGCTTTAATAAGTAATCCGAAATGTCCAATTCATAGCCTTCTAAAGCAAACTCTTTATACGCAGAAGTGACAATAGTAGCAGGAGGATCTGGCATAGATTTCAAGAGCTCAAAACCGCTCAATTCTGGCATGTTGATGTCCAAAAATATCAGATCTACCTGGGTTTGATTTAGCAACTGCATGGCTTCAAAGGCATCGTAACAATTACCTACTTTTTCTAGATACGGTAACTTCTGACAATAGCCTTCAATAATGCGGTGAGCTATCGGTTCATCATCTATGATTAGATACTTAGTCATTGTAGATCAATCATTAATCGGACTTTGTAAATAGATGCTTGCTGTTCTATCTCAAGCTGATGACGGTTAGGATAGATATGTTCCAATCTCTTCTTGAGATTATCCAATCCTATCCCTCCAGGTTTATCGCTAGTCGTAAGCTTGAAATTATTTTCGATAGTAAAAGTAATCCGACTCCGTTCAGCAGCCAGATGTAGTATGACATAAGCGCCCTCTCTCATCCGTTCTACGCCATGCTTAAAGGCGTTTTCCAATAAAACAATAAACAATAAAGGAGCCACTTTATAATCCTGGGCGAGCTGATGAGTGAACCGTATATCTACCTTTTGCTGATAGCGAATCTTATGCAGTTCAATATAATTCTCTAGATAGGTGATTTCATCTGTTAATGATACTACCTCTTCTCTTCCTTCGTAAATCGTATAGCGCATCATGTCCGACAATTTGAGCACTACCTCAGGTGCATCTTCCGATTTTTCCACCACTAACCCATATAGATTATTCAAGGTATTGAAAAAGAAGTGAGGATTGATCTGGCTTTTAAGCAGCATCAATTCTGCCTTGGCTTTGTCAGACTTCAAGGTAGCTAACCAACGCCATTGCTCGTAGCCCCACAGTACCGCAAAAACCGGGATGGGAATTAACATGACATTGGCGAAATCGAGACGATGATCTACTGAATTATTCGGAGCGCTTAGAAAGAGAAAGAAGTAGTAGGACAGAACTAGACCGAAGACGAAAAGAATCAAGGTTCTATACTTCCAAACAAATTCGGTCATCGTCAGATAAGCGACACCTATCCAGAATAGAATGATGGCCGGAATTGTAATAGGGTTATTGGGGACCGTCATAAGTCGTTCAGCTACAATAGCTATAACAAGCAACCCCAATACCATCAAAATCTTGTACAAGGGAAACTTGTTGAGTAAAAAAGCGGTCAACCACCAACAAAACCCAAAGAGTATAGTATTCAAAAAAATGGAAAGCGCGGGGGAAGCATATCCTGGGTCTACTATGGAAAAGTTAGCATCCGTATAAAGCACAGCCGCAATACTTGCCGTAATAACTGCCCCTAAGATTAAAGCCCGAGTATTCTTCAAAACACTTCGCATAACACAAAGGTATCGTTCCTTTCCTTGACCCGGAAAGGATTTTGATCAACGGGATCGATTTTGAGTCCAACACCATCATTTTTGTATCAAATGGTATTGGGTCAATGGGAATGAGGGTGTATTCTGGTTTTCATTGGGTTCATCATAATAATTATAAGGCATGCCTCAATGACTCTATGTTTGAATTGAATTCACCAAACTAGAGATCATTATGAAAATTTTGCTGAAGGTTTTGAAGTGGATCGGCTTAATCATTGGATCCATATTGATGCTCATCATTTTTGCTGGATTAATCTTCCGGTTATTTGATACCAAACCACCCGCTCCCGGCGAATTGGTGGAAGTCGGCGACTTTAAACTCCATATCCATGCTGAGGGTGCAAAAAGCAATAAACCCACCCTAGTCCTTGAAGGAGGATTAGGTGTTCCCAGCGACCATTATCATTGGTTGAGTGAAGGACTGAAAGATAGCATGCGAGTAGTTCGTTACGACCGAGCGGGCATAGTCTATAGTGAGGCCAGTCAGACGCCTCGCGATGCAGAGACCGTTGTCCGTGAATTACATTCGCTTCTGGAAAAGGCGGGAGAATCTCCTCCCTATATTTTAGCCGGGCATTCGATGGGTGGTCTATTCATTCGCGTTTTTGCCCAACTCTATCCTGATGAAGTGGCCGGATTGGTTTTTTTAGATTCTAGTCATCCGGATTTTCGCGAAAGACTGAATCTGCCCCCGCCCCCTTCCACAGAAGGTTTGCTTACAACCTTAGCCGTCGTAGCAGACTTGGGTGTCTTGACTCTATTTGATCACCTTTTTGGACCGCTCCTGGCTGCCGAAGGCTTGCCGCAGGATGTAAACGATCGCGCCCTAGGCTATACCTATAACGGAAAATACCTCCGAGCAGTCCTTAGGGAGGACCAAGTATCCGCTTCCGTATTTGAACGCGCCAAATCAGCCAAGGACTTTGGTACCATGCCTATCCAAGTATTCGTGGCACATGAAAGACAGGTACAGGCCTATCACCGATATGGTATCGACCCGGACTGGGCCACTGCTGAGACCATGAAAATGCAACAAGAATTGGCAGATCTCTCCACGGCTGGTAAGCTGCTGACGATCAATGGTAACCACAATAGCATTTACACCAAAAAGGAAAATGCAGCAATCATTTGCCAAGAAATACTTCACCTCTTGGAAGAAGTGCAGAGCAGACCTTAACTCAAAGTCATGAATACACTTATCCTAAAAAACATCTCCAAGACCTACGCCAATGGGGTCAAGGCCTTGGACGGGATCAATTTGACTATTACTAATGGCATGTTCGGCTTGTTAGGGGCGAATGGGGCGGGTAAATCGTCCCTGATGCGCACCATTGCGGCCTTGCAGAAGCCCACGGGAGGTTCCGTGATTTTCAATGATGTGGATGTCGTCAAAACCCCACAGGTTGTCCGGATGGCGCTTGGCTTCTTACCACAAGAGTTTGGTGTATATCCAAAAATCTCCGCACAAGAGCTACTGAATTATCTCGCCATTTTGAAAGGTATCAGCAATAAGAAGGAACGCAAGGAACAGGTAGAGACATTATTGCAACAAACCAATCTCTATCAGTATCGTAAGAAGTCGGTTTATACCTTTTCGGGTGGTATGAAACAGCGGTTTGGCATCGCACAAGCTCTGTTAGGTGCCCCTAAGCTGATCATCGTTGATGAACCTACCGCCGGACTTGATCCTGAAGAGAGAAATCGATTTCTCAATTTGTTGAGCGAAATCGGCAAACACATCATTGTTATCCTTTCTACCCATATCGTAGAGGATGTGCAGGAACTCTGCAAACAAATGGCCATTCTGGCCAAGGGCAAGATTATAGCCGTGGGGAATCCTACGGATCTGGTGAGCACCCTTGCAGGAAAGGTATGGAGGAAGCCCATTGCAAAAGCAGAACTACCTACCTATCAGGAAAAATATCGAGTCATATCTACGCAGCTGGTCGGAGGAGACACCCTCATCAAAGTACTTTCCGACAGTCAGCCTAGTTCCGGTTTCGAGCTCACCAAAGCTGGCCTTGAGGACTACTACTTTTCCCAGACACATCTCCATCACTCCTAGAAATGATCTAAACCCATGTTACTACAACTATTGCGTTTTGAACTGCTATACCAATCAAAGCAGCGAGCCCTTCCTATTGCCGGCCTGTTGTTTTTCTGCCTAGGGTATTTTCTAGGGAAGTCGGGCAATGCGCCTGCCTTGGTCGACTTTAATGCGCCCTTTCAAGTCAGTTACTTCACAGGGAATACGTCGCTGATGAGTGTCTTTATCATTATGTTCTTTGCGGTAAATGGTGTGATCCGCGATAGCAAAGATCGGATGGAAGCCCTCATTTATAGTACGGCCGTACAGAAGGTGGATTTCTTTTGGAGCAGATTTATCGGGGTGTTTATGTTTAGTGTTTTTGCCTTTAGTCTATTTCTTCCTGGATTTCTGATGGGGGTATCGTTTTCTGGTTTAGAGGCTTCTCGCATTGCCCCTTTTCAATGGCAAACCTATGGCTGGCCCTTCTTGGTGATCATAGTGCCGAATGTGTTTATCTGTACTTCCGTACTGTTTTCGGTGAGTCTATTATCCAAGAGTAATATGGCGACTTATGCCGCGGCCATTCTTATGTATCTGTTGTACTTCATTGTAGGGATTTACTCCAACTCCCCGATGTTTGCTTCCTCTGTACCCGCCTCCGCTGAACAGATGACCAGAGCCGCTTTGGCCGACCCCTTTGCCATTTCCACCTTTTTCGAACATACCCAGTACTGGACCCCTTTTGACAAGAGCACTCTTTCCCTATCCTTCTCTGGAAATTATGTTTGGAATCGTCTCCTTTGGCTTGGTCTTTCTTTTATCCTATTAGGGCTTACTTATCGCCTGTTCTCCTTCCGGAAGACGGCACAGAAGAGAAGACAGAAACCAAGCCAGACCGTTGTCCAAAAAACAACCAAGCTTTACCAATCCGCAAAAATTCTAATTAACAGGAGAACCCAGTGGCGCGCCTTTTGGTATTCCGTCAAAATGGACGTCTTCGAGATCATTCAGAGTCTCCCCTTTCTTACAATCTTATTCACCCTCTTTGCGGCCTTGGCATTTGAGTTATATATCAGATTCTTTGCAGGAGGCATCCATGGTGACAGCTGGCACCCTTTTACCCATTTAGTGATTGAAACGGTCATTGAAATCATCCCGATTCTCAGTAAAATCTTAATTGTCTTCTACAGCGGTGAATTAATCTGGAAGGCACAAGACCGTAAGTTCGATGGAATCCTCGACGCTACCCCTACGCGCAATTGGGTCTTCTTTCTGTCCAAATTATTAACACTGACGCTGCTTCCTATGTTGCTCATCGCCACCCTTACGATGGTCTGTGTTGTTTTTCAATTGGCTAATGGTTTTACGACAATCGATTTCAAACAGTACCTGCTGCTTTTCTACTACCATGGAATTCCCATCTTGATATGGTCATCGCTTGCCATTTATGTACAAAGTATCATCAAGCGAAAATATCTTGGGATGGTTTTTACCGGGTTTATCCTTTTGGCATTAACTACTCCCCTATCCTACCAGATTGGTATCGAACATCCGATGCTACGAATCGGAGTAATGCCTTCCATTACTTATTCGAATATGGCAGGCTACGGCATACAAGTTGGCGCCTTCCCCACCTATGCTCTTTACTGGGTGCTCTTGAGCATCATGTTGTCTATGTTTTCCCTAAAAAACTGGAATCGACAGATCATAGAACCCCGTCGCAACTGGAAAAGCATTTTCGGGACTCCATGGAAACGCTCCGAACTTATCGCTTTAAGCCTATCCTTCATCGGCTTCATGGCTGCCGGAAGCATGTTTTACTATAAACTAAACACGGACGGGCAATATCAGAGTAGGAGGGTAAGTATAGAGTATAGGGAAGGGTATGAGCGAAAGTTTAAACAGTATCAAGGCCTTCCCAAGCTTACCATAGATAGTATTCAAACTGAGGTTGACATTTATCCGGAAGCGCAGCGGTATTCGATAGCAGCTGAATACCAGTTGGTTAATCGCAATAGTATTCCCGTTCAACAGATATTCCTAACCGCCACGAAAAAACTCTCCACCATTTTTCTTGAAAATGCCACCTTGATTTCTGAAGACACCATATTCGGGGCCTATCTTTTTGAATTCGATCAGCCCCTTCAACCTCAAGCAAAAACACATTTAGGATATGAACTAACTCATCAATCACTCCCTTTTAAGCCTGATCATTCCATCCTAGAAAATGGGATTTACCTAAGACATGAGTTTTTCGAACCCGCATTAACTTATGACAAAACTCGTGAGCTATCAGATCCACTCCTGAGACATAGACGAGGACTCCCCAAAAGGGAGGTAGTACTCCAAGAAAACCCAAATATCCCGAGTCCCTCTGTAGAAGGTCGGGATATATCATTCAGGTCCATCGTTTCCACCTCAATAGATCATGTAGCGCTTGCTCCAGGCGACTTGATCAAGAAATGGACCGAGGATGGTAGATACTTCTATCAGTATCAGTATCCCGAAAAAAGCTCGCCTGTGATAGCCTATGTTTCGGCACAATATGAAACTCAAAAACGCAGCTGCAATGGTATTGAATTAGAATCTTTCTACCATCCCAGACACGATATCAATCTTCCAACGATTGAGGCTACAGCTTGTGCTACTTTATCCTATGGTCGGAAGAACTTCGGCGTCTATCCCTTCCAACAAGTTCGAATTGCTGAAATACCTTCTTATTTCCCAAGGGAAGGTGATGCACAAGCAGGAATGATTAATCTAGCAGAAGATAAAGTATACTTAATAGATAACAGCAAAAAGCAAACCTTTCACTTGGTGGCCAAGCGGACAGCAGAGCAGATCGCTCATCAATGGTGGGGCATCTCCATGTCACCGCAAAATGCCCCTGGCGCAGGTTTCCTCACCTTCGGTCTAGCTAAATATACCGCAGCCAATGTGTTGGAAAAGATGTATGGCAAGGGGCCCGTTTGGGAAATCAACAAGACCGCCAATGAGCAATACTTTAGAGGACGGGCTTTTGCTTCAGCCAAGGAAGCCCCCTTGTACCTTGAGCAAGGTGAGCGTTATCTAATTGATGGAAAAAGCAGCCTGGTTTTGTCCTCCATTCGCGATTTAATTGGTGAAGAAAAATTTAATATCGCTCTCCGTAATCTGTTGGAGAAATATGCTCCAAACACCACACCAGGGGTACATGTATTGAACTTCATAGATGAGTTGTACAATGTAACAACCCAGGAGCATCATACCCTAATTGACGGCTGGATGAAGCAAATCATTCGGTATGAACTCAGCGTGGACAATGTTCAGCACAAACGTTTACCCAATGGACAATATGAGGTCTTAGCCACTATCTCCGCGAAGAGGTTCAAAACGCTAGCGTCTGGAAAAGAAGTAGCCATAGACATCGAGGAACCGATCCAAATCGGATGTTTCAATACTCATCCTAAACACATTGAAAAAACCGACTACATCCCATACTTGGCAGCACATCGGATTCAGGACAGCTTGACGGAGGTCAAGATTGTAGTGGACTCACTGCCAAAGTATATCAGCATTGATCCCTTCTTGACACGGCCGGATAGGAACTATGCCAACAATCTAAAAGCAATTCGGTAAGCTTACAGATAGAACGGCCATATTTTCTTGGTGGAAAATTTCGAAAGGGCTATTTTGGAAAAGGGATTTGCCATATCTATTATACAAATGGGAAATATGAAAAAGGAAAAAATCCAATCTGGTTTGGCCCTATTCATCGCTATTCTGGCCTTGGCCATCTCACTTTGGCAGGGATTCGAAGAACGCAGGCATAATCGCCTGACTGTAAAACCTTTACTCAGCTTTGAAACTATTTCTCATAATCAAACGAAATCCATCCGGCTTTCCAACAACGGTCTGGGCCCGGCCATCATAAAGGGGTTTTACGTATACCTTGATGGACAAAAAGTAGATGCTGATATCGAAAACCCCTGGTTACAGGTCATGAAGAAAAGAGGCTTAGAAGGGCAGATTTCTCAAATGTGGCACCTTGCTGAAGCTTCCATTCTAAAGCCGGAGCAATCCTACATTTTACTTAGTTGGCCAATAGAGGTTAGGCAGGACTTACAGATACAAGTAGCTATAGAATATGAATCTATATACAATAAGAGCTTTAGCTTAAAAGAAGGCTTTTAACCTACAATTCAACTTCACAGCAAAGCAGTCTACCTCTTCCTCAGTAGTTTCTGTATCTCTTCTGATAAAAAGATGCGATGTTTGATCGAGCCGATGTAATCCGAAAGGTCCACAATCGTTTCTTCCTTGGCTTCTTGATCAGATGCCTTAAAAGGGATCGGAATAGTACCCGCATCAGTGATGCTTTCGTTCAATAAATACAGCAGAGAAGCTAAATCATAATCGACATCCACTAATAGCTCTGAGCCTTTCAAGACGTTCCAAGCGGCTAAATCAAATTGGATATATCTAACACCTCCCGCTTTGGTAAGGATATCCCCGATGCGCAGGCTTGTATCGGCTTGATAATAGGTCAAAGAATCCACCACCTTTTGGTTTTGCTGTAGCTGCATATTAAGGTTCCGGATGTTCTTTTCGGTACCTAATTCTATTTTGGTCAGTAGCCCAGCGATCTTTTTCCTTTCGATTCTGTTTTCGTTGATGTTGTTGAAAAACAGGGCAAGAATTACCCCTAGAAATACGGGGACTAGTTCAAGCAGGATTTTCTTGAGTGATTTCATGATGAGGGTACGTTAATGCCTAAATATACGCCTCTCCATTGACGAATGGTGAGCCAACTACCCTATATATATCTTCCTTAGCCTAAAGATTTCCATTCCTAGCAATGCCTTACGCTAAACAGTCCGTTGTACAAATTTGTGCAAAATCAAGCTGATTGGTCTCTAATTTTTTCTCGTAGATCCACTGGAGGAAGTCATCAACTATGGTTTGTTCTAATCTTCCCCAGGTTTCTTCGGTACCGAAATACGGGGCAGAGAGTTCTAGTGCCCTTTCCAAGTTGATGCCCTGATCGTGTGGCGGAATATAATGGGCCAGGATCTTCGCGGCGGCAGCTGGCGATTCTTGACAGTATAAGAACCCTTTTTTCGTGGCTTGGATAAAGGCGCTGTATTGGGTTTTATTCTCCGATATCTTCGATTCGCTTGCCGCAATTACGGGCGAATAGGAATACGGAATAGCATAGTCGCGCATTTTGAAATACTGCAGTCGATGGAGCGAATACTCGACTTGCACCCCTTCCCAGTTTAGGAATATCCAGGTCGCATCAGCCTCCCCCTTTAACAAGGTATTCCAAATTCCGAGTTTATCCGGATAGACAACAGTCAAATTCCCCTCCCCTCCGTCATTTTTGATCATCTCTTTTACAATGCCATCTTCATATCTAGCTCGATAAGAACTATAGATTTTATGATCTAGGTCTTTTGGTGAATTAATACCTGAATCTCCCTTTACTACGATAGCACTCAAATCTTCCTGGAGTATGGCGGCAATGGCGATTAGATCGAATGGGGTTTCCTTTGTTCGATAGCTAATGATACTTTCCGTTGGGCACAACGCAAAATCGACAAGCCCCAATTCTACCTTTTTGGCAGGAGTAACCCCATAATTATCCAAGGATGGATCTGCTATAAAGACCTCTAGGCCCAACTCTTCATAGAAGCCTTTCTCTTGGGCTACAAAGAATCCGATGTGATTAATATTAGGTGTCCAATCCAGTGCCAGTTTTAGTTTTTCCATACCAATTAAACTCAGGTTTACCGCTAGATGTTCTTCTTCGCTTAGGGGAAGCTTGGCTATTCTTTTGCAAAATAGATATCCATACCTCCATTAATTATAAGTCCAATCCCACTAAGTAGGGCACCGTAGAAAAAAAATGACGTATCAGCAGATAACCCAATACCCAGAAACAGAAGGATCATTCCCACTATGATTTTAATAATCCCATAGTTGTTGGCCACTTTCTTTTCCTCTCCTTCCCTAATCAAGTCGTCGGCTGCCTGTAAGTACTTTTCCATCCGCTCAAATTCCTCATAATCTTGGTGGTTCAAACTTTGGCGATCCATTTCTCGTTTAACCGATTCATATTCCTGCTCCACACTAATCTTATTGAGGTTGGAATGATGGATTCGATAGAGTCGGCCATACCTTTTGAGCAATTCCTTTTGTGCGTCGCTTAGCTTTTGAGCCATAGTTGATTCTGTTTTGTTATACTAGTGTGACCGAATCTCATTAGTCAATATACAAAGGTAAGAAGTGGCAAAAAAATCATCGAAAAAGTCATAACTTTCAATCACATCGGAATCCTAAATGTGCGATATCAAATTTCCCCTTCAAATGAGAACTTAGCTGTATTAAAAGCACCTTTGAGAAAATCCTTGTTCCGTATTAAAGCCAAAACCATGCAAAGTACTCCATCCCACACCCCATCAAAGACTATGGATGATCGCTATCTACCGCTGCAGGATTTTCAAGATTTCTCAAAGAACATCCCACCATCTCCCTATGCATCAAGATTCAGTTTTTCCAAGCTAATCAAAACACTCCAAGACAAAAGCAAGTCTATTCAGGGAGATGTTTTGGAGACAACCATCGCTCGCCTGCAAGCTGCCGAGCTTCGCCTTCAAGAGAATACGGAGGAAGGAGAATCATCCCTCCTGCAGAAAGAGTTAGATGCGGTCATGCACCTTGTCTTTCCCGCCTTCTTTCTGGAAGGTCAGATGGGATATATTAAAGGCCCATTTGAGAACTACCCTTTCCGCTTCCAAACAGAGGACTTCAGCGCACAGCTCAGCGATTATGAGTGTGATATCAAATTGAGCAATCAAAACTTATCTGGTCCCCATTCTCCCAATATATTGCTGGCGGGGGCTGCCGTATTGAATACCTTCTATGGTCAACAAGTGGAGATGTTTGTTGGCGAAGGAATGACGTTGCGGGAACGTGAAACGAAAATAGAAAGACACTACAGGTTTGACGTCCATTTAGACTATCTGGAAGTTAAAAAGGTAAAACCCTTAAAGCAATTAACCCCTGAACAAATACATCGGTTACTTAATAACTTGAATGATCAGCAGCTTTGGTTGGAGTATATACCCCCCGAAAATTTTGTATTTGAAGGTATTGTCATTGGTTTTATATCAGATGTCACCAAAGCGGAAATTCTTTCTAAAATGAAAGAAATGGCCGCCAATGAAGGAGGGAAGAGTGACCACGAAGAGGATCGTGACTACCTGGAAATCCTCGCTAGATCCTTCCTGGAAATGCCCGAGATTCTGCTGGGAAGTTTACAAACAGTGGATGGCCCTTGGATAGAAAGTCTTACTTGGTCCTTATTACGGCATTATGATGCTGCCTTGGTACGACCTTCTTTGGAAGATATCGAATCAGCATACGGAAAAGTGCTAGTAGAAGGCAAGCCCGTGATCATAGTGGATCTTCCAAAGAAAGAACATGTATCTCCGCTTGAAAAAGCACTGATAGAAAAGGGAGTGAGGAGTTTATTGCTAGCTCCCATCTTTGATGATGATGGGAGAATCATTAGTATTTTTGAACTGGCTTCCCCACAGCCCTATCGATTCAGTCAACTCACCGTCATCCAGCTAGAAGAATTCATTTCCCTTTTTGCGATGGGCACTAATAAGTTTATCAATGAAATGGAAAACTCTGTTCGACTGACGATGCAACAGGAGTTCACCTCCATCCATCCCAGTGTAGAATGGAAATTTAGAAAAGTGGCTAGCAAATATTTCTGGGAAAGAGTAGTGGAAGAAAAACAAGTTGGTCTTGACACCATCGTTTTCAAAGATGTATATCCATTATATGGCCAGGCTGATATAGTCGGGTCCTCTAAACTACGAAATGAATCCATCTCCCAGGATCTGGTGGACAACCTAGAACGAGTCAACAAATTGCTACTTCACTGCGGTGAATCCATCCATTTTCATTTACTGAATATCTACGCAGAGGAGGTACAATCCCATTGTGAAAGACTAAAAGAAGGAGCTTTTGTTTCAAGTGACGAGTCGAGAATTGTGGAACTACTCACCGAACAAATTCATCCGGTGATTCGTAAGTTGATGCCTAGTTTTTCTCAAAAATCCATGGAGTTAGCACAGGCTTACTTCGATTATTTAGATCCCGAATTGGACATCGTGTACCGCCAACGAAAAGCATACGAAGATAGTGTCACCCTGGTCAATGAAACCATTAGTCACTATTTGATGTAGGAGGAAGAAAGAATGCAGAAGACGCTTCCGCACTTCTTCGAAAAATTTCAGACGGATGGCGTAGAGTATAATCTCTACTTGGGACAATCCATTCTCGAAAAGGACGAGTTCCACTCCTTTTACCTACAGAACTTTCGGCTATGGCAATTGATCGTCATGTGTGGGGTCACGAGACTCGTTGAGCAAGAGGCTAAAAAGTTCCCAGTATACTTGCAGACAGCTCAGTTGATCTTTGTTTACAACAACACTTTGAGCATACGTTTTCAAATGGATGAAAAGCAATTTGACATCGATGGAGCCTATAATGTACGTTACGAAATTCTAAAAAAGCGCATCGATAAAGCATACATCAAAGGAACGAATGAACGCCTTACGCAGAAGGGTAAAATTGCCATCGTCTGGCTACAAGACAAGGATAGGCAGGAGTACCAGCAGTATCTGGATCATCTAGTTCGTAACCACTATATCGATGCGAAAATTGAGGACCTCGAATTGGACAAAATGCAAGGGGTGGAAGGCTTGAAAGCTATACGAGTCACGGTCTTACCGGAATAATAAGCCATATAAGGTAGTGCTTTAGGCATGTATTCGTCCTCTAATCCTACGATAGCTAAAACAACATCCTATCTTACAAAAGGCTGTCACCCTACGGTAGTGGACTAGTGCTACCTTGAAAAATACAAAAGTATCCCATAATCATACATGGAGTTATCCCCAGAACCCAACACCTTTGCGGGGCTAAAATCACCCATATATTCATAGAAAATGAGATACCTCTTAGTGCTTATCTACGTCGGCCTCCTAGCCGCTTGTGAAAGTCCACAAGCTGAATCTGAAAGCAGTGCTCCATCAAACATACTCAATCCGACCAACGAAGTTGTTTTACATTCAGAAGTAAAGTGGACGGCACTGAACCCCGCTCGGGGGGCTAAAGGGCCAAGGGCAGCCAACCTCTGGGGCGATCGTACAAAGGCTGGGCCAACAGGTTTTCTGGTTCAGTTTGTGGATGGCTTTTCATCACCCCCTCATATCCACAATGTCACTTATCGTGGGATGGTGATTAGTGGTCTTCTACACAATGATGATCCACAGGCAGAAAAAATGTGGTTACCTCCTAGCTCCTTTTGGACGCAACCCGCAGGGGAAGTACATATCACTGCGGCTAGTGGTAGTAAGAATATCGCATACATTGAAATTGATGGAGGCCCCTATCTGGTCCTCCCTACCGAAGAAGCATCGGATAAGGGGGAGCGCCCCGTCAATATAGATGCATCCAATATTGTCTGGCTAGATGCATCAAAGCTCAAGTCGATCGATCAACCTAAAATCTCCACAACTTCCAATGGAGTAGAGATTGCTTTCCTATGGGGTAAACCTAGAGGAAACCAACTGCATGGAACATTGCTGAAGTTGCCAGCTGGCTTTTCCGGAAAGATTCTGAGTCAGGGTCCTGTTTTCCGAGCGGTGGTTATCGGTGGAGAGTTAGCGTATCAAATGCCAGAGGAGTCTGAAAAAAAGGCTTTGGAGGCTGGTAGTTATTTCGGTTCAACGGGAGAGGCGGTGCATACCATCGCTTCCAGGGCGACGGAAGAGGTGCTCATATATATCCGAACGAATGGTGAGTATGAGATCCTCCAAAGTACGGAATAACGTTCCAGAAACGAGTAATGAAGGTAAGAGGTCCTATAATTTCCTATGCTAGCAATCTCCCTATGGTAGTGTTCCATTGATAATTCTGGCTCCTTTGGCAAGGACAGAGGTAATTCATGATTTCGTATTTTAGCCGTCGTGCCCTATTGTTCAATACGGGTTCGCAGGGACTAAAATTTGAATATACGCTAATCAGCATATGGAAGCTTTAGAATCGTATCTGCAAAGTTATGGGGTAGTAGTTAGCCCTGCACTACGGGAGGCTTTCCAGATTTTCCAACCTCAACGCCATGATAAGGGCACGATATGGATCCGAGAGAACCAGATTGCTAAGCGTGTTGCTTTCATCCTTAAAGGTAAAATCCGACATTTCTACAATATCGACGGCAAAGAATATACCCGCTGGGTTTCCCTAGAAAACAACTTTGTGACGGCCTTCTCTAGTTTTGTAAGTCAACGACCCAGTCAAGAAAACCTAGAATGCATAGAGCACTGCGAATTATTGAGTACCAGTC
>ENA-UENV01000160-UENV01000160.1-marine-metagenome-genome-assembly--contig:-NODE-160-length-21061-cov-2.951588_pt1 | contig 21061 bp, 17 predicted proteins | sample MGYA00237878_ERZ529328 | MGnify/ENA primary metagenome ERZ529328 (study PRJEB26372, sample SAMN05368348) | marine metagenome | biome: cultured habitat; feature: ocean water; material: water; isolation... | reverse complement strand
GATCGTTCTCTGGGATAGAAAATCAGCTTTTTCTTTTTGTGTATGTTTTAAGACGGCTTTGACCTTTTCCACCGCTTTGCTAAACTCAGCGACCAAGGACTGATCGTTGGACTTGGCGATAATCTTTTCCGCTACTACCATGGCATTAGCTTCGGACTCGGTGAACATGACGGGGGGCACATTATAACCTTCTATCAAGCTAAAGCCCTTACGGTCTAAAGAAACGATGGGCACTCCAGATTCCTCCAAAGCTGCAATATCCCGATAGATGGTTCTCCTACTGACGGCAAACTGCTCTGCCAGCTGTTGCACGGATACCAAAGGGCGGCTCTGCAACTTGAGCAGAATGGCATTGAGCCTACTCAATCTTGAGATGGGTTCTGGCATAGGAGTGAGTTGGGTTTCCTACACTTCCGAAGTTTTTGAAGACTTCGGAAGTGTAGGAGAGGAGCAAAATCAAGGCTTATTCTTCAGCATACGGTCAAAGAAGTCGGCCGTAGCCCGATAAGCAGCCAGCCAATTCTTATGCAGTAAGAATCCATGAACTTCATCCGGAAATATCAATTGCTCCAAGTGAACATCTCTATGTCTCAGCGCTTCTACCAAATCTACCGTTTCACTAAACGGTACATTTCGATCATCATCTCCATGAATTACCAATACAGGAGATTTCCAACCATCAATAAAAGCCATAGGCGAGGATTGATAAGCCAGCTTAGCAAATGCTGCGGCGCGCTCTGGGTTGTAGGAGGGCACAAAATTCCTGATCACCACATTCCAATCGTGCACACCATGTATATCTACCCCTGCAGCAAATAAATCGGAGGCTTTAGCCAAACCTAGTGCCGTCAGATATCCCCCATAGGAACCTCCCCACAAGCCTATACGATCTGGATCAACATCTGCTCTTCCTCTTAAATATAAACCCGCCCCAATCACATCATTATATTCACTGGCTCCTTGTGCCCCGTAGTTGAGGGCCTCCCGAAATTTCATACCGTAACCAATGCCACTCCGGTAATTTACTGACAGCACCACATATCCTTTACTGGCCAGGTATTGATTCATTGCATAAGCATTATGATAATAACCTCGATGATGAAACCCTAATAACATTTGTCGCCTCGACCCACCATGAAAGAATAGCACAGCTGGACGCTTCTCCTCTTCTTGTTGTGTCGGTGGTAAAAATAGTTGACCATGAATCATCATGCCATCAGCTGCAGGAAATTCCACAGCCACCGGTTCGACCAGCTGGTCTTTGGGAAAGGCTGCTCCCCTTTCTGCATCAGACATCAGCGGAATTAGACCTGCACCCTGAACTCGTGCCACATGCGCTGCCGCAGTGCCGCTTGAGGCAAGACACAGAACCGCCCCTCTACCGGCTGTCATGACGGGAGACCACTGAATGCCTCGCTTAGGGCTAAGCTGCTGTGCCGCTCCACCTTGAGCAGGTACGCGCCAAATATGTTGCCGGTCGATGTCGTCCTGGTTGGAGGAATAAAGAATATATTCGCGATCTGGAGATTGGGAAACGAATTGAACCTCAAACTCACCGGGTGTCAAGCATTCCGCTGTCCCTTCTGCGATCGATAAAGTGTATAAATGTGTCCAACCATCTCCTTCCCAAGGGAAAATCAGGTGATCGTCAGCGCCCCATAGAAGTTGATTATTAGCAGAAATAAATCGAAAGGCAGAGCCTGCACCCTTTGGTGCCTTCCACACTTCGCGAACCGCCCCAGTTTCTGCATCAGCTAACTGTATGGACCAAGGGAGAGCTGTTCTTCTAGGAGAAAAAGGAAGAATCTGTTTTTCGTTTGGTATTCTGATAAAGGCCAGCTGGCTTCCGTCAGGTGACCAAACGGGATTCTGATCCCGATCCACGGAGGGCTGTAAGTACTGGATGGCATTCGCTTCAAAATCGTATATCCCGACAAAGCTATGATCTCCCCTGTTACTGACAAAGGCTAATTTCTTTCCAGTGGGAGACCACCTCAAACTGCTGGGTCCTCCCCGAAGCGCAAAAAGTTGTTTGGCCATAGCACTATCAGCTAAGGGTCTTACCCAGACTCGTCCGGCTCGAATATAGCTTAGCGTATTACCATCAGGTGATAGTGCCGGAGCACTGCCGTCTGTCAACATAATAGGAGAAGATCCATCTAACTGAATCTTCCATATTTGCTTCTTAGCCTTATTTACATTACTGGTAGGGTTTGGGATTTCTCCTCGCCGATTAGGATCTCCTCCCCGAATGTATACCAAGGTTTCATTAGCACCAAACATCAATTGACTGATGGCCTGACCGTCATCCTTATCGTAAGTAGTAATTTGCTTAGGGGACCATTGTGGACCACTAGCCGTCCAGATATTTCGCACCCCTTCTTTGTTCAGAACCCAGGCCACCTGGTCTCCAGATGTTGATGCAACTAGATCTGTAGGGAAAGAAGCACTAAGAATGGCTTCTAAGGAAAAGGGAGAATTTTCCGATTGAGATTGAATAAGGTGCGTTGTCAATAATAGACAAGCAATGATTATGAGCTTCTTCATATATTCAAAGGTATAGTATCTTTTAGGAGAATAGTTTACCCTCTGTTGACCAAAGCGACGATACGTAGTGGTCCTCCACTTCCATCTTTAATCTTCATAGGAAGGGCAATTACTTTGGAGCCTTGACTTGGTAAACGGTCCAAATTCGCTACATTTTCAAAGGCTGGGATATTCGCTTCGAATAAAATTTGATGGCTTTCGAATAAGGTGGATTGCCCATAATCGATGCTAGGGGTATCTAAGCCAATGGCCTTGATTTTACGCTGCTCAACTAGCCAACGAGCCGCTTCTGGAGCCAGGCCAGGGAAGTGCAACTTCGCAACGGCCGCTGCACCAATTTCTGCTGTGCCCATATAGCTTTCTCGATCCGGCCAAAATTTCCCATACCCCGTTTTTAACAATACAATGGCGTCCTCTGGCAGGCTTCCATTTTCTGCTTCCCATTCCTCGAAATCAGCCACACTTACCAGGTAGTCTTGATCTTTCAATGCCCGTTCACTTACGTTAATCACAATCGCATCGCCTATTAGTCGCTCCAAAGGAATCTCATCCATCGCCTGCTTCCCTTCTGCGAAATGGACAGGCGCATCCAAATGGGTTCCCCCGTGTTCGGCAGCACAGAATTCAAACGCCGAGTAGTAATAACCTTTGTCGGTCATGCCCTCAGAAACGGTATCCAAGCGAAATTTATCCGCAGTAGGCCAATAGATGGTCTGTTCATCAAAAGGATAAGTTAAATCCACCCATTCTCCCTCCCAGGCATCTGACACTGGCGCTGTGGTATTTGTACATGACCAAAGCAAGACTCCTATAGCCAAACTCAATAATATTCTCATATTTATTTTATTTTATTTATTGTACCTCTATTAACCAACCACAATATAACAAACTCAAAATCAATCACTTTCAAATAACCTCAGTTCATCTATCTGCATTAATGGCATATATCATACAATTATGTATCTCACACTTGAAACCTTGGATTAGTCGCCGCGTATTGAAAAACAAATACTTGTGTAAAGCGAGTCGGATAATCCCAAAAATTGGTGGAGCTTTAAAATTCGTTCCACAGATTTGAGAACACCCATTGGCTACAGTGACCCAGAATAGAAGAAAGCTTCTAGAAATAGCGAGTGCTAGTTTTCTAGGCACTCCAAAAAACCAAGCCATCACCTGTCAAATGACCCTCTTTAAAATTGGGTTCGGAATTTGTTCCAGCAATGCCTAGACAGGCTCAACACTTTTATGTTCTCCTCGACCGTCAACTTTGCCACCCGGACAATGAACAAACAAACTATAACACATCCGCAGTAGGCCCAAAGGGCATCCCTTTGTTTTTGTATGTATAACTAAGCGCAAAAACGGTAATCCCAAAAATGTCTTCCTAGTGTAAGATGCTGTTCAACTCGTGTAGAGATAATAGCGTGTAAGTAGGTTTCGGTCCTAACACTTCTGGTACCAATTGATTCCTATTTACCCATGCCGTCGAAAACCCGAAGGTAGCAGCTCCGGCTATGTCCCATCGATTTGATGAAAAGAACAAGAAAGCCGATTTATCCAAACCAAAGAAATCAGCCGACATCTGATACACCTTTGGATTGGGCTTAAACGTTCGTACTTCCTCAACAGAAAGAACGGCCGATACTAGCTGGCTAATGCCTGTTTTTGTCACACCCGCTTCGAGCATGGCCTTAGTGCCATTTGATAAAATAGCCGTTTGGTATCCGGTCTGATTTAAGGCCTTTAACCCAGGCACCACATCGGAGAAAGCCTCTGGTTGTCGATACACAGGCATCAAGATGTCGTAAACCTTAGGCTCCTCCACATTTATTTCTCGCAATGCATAGGTGAGCGCCTCCTCCGTAACTTGATCGAAGGACACATAATCTCCCATCAATCCTCTCAACCAGGTATATTCTAGCTGTTTGTTGCGCCAGATATCCAATAGTAGTTCCCCTTGCCCTTTGGTTAGCTGATCCAGTTCTTCCACCGGTAATTTCACCTTGAATAAGGTACCAAACGCATCAAATAAACATACTTTAATTCCGTGCATAACTTCTGTAATGATTGTCTTGAAGATAAAGGTGTGAATATCGATTTCAAAGGATTTCTTCAAAAACCAGCTTCACCGGAAGATTTAGCCACTTTACATTGTTTTTCAGGCCAATCAGGTCATTTATATCGATGGGGCAAATTTTTTTTACAGAAATTGTCCCCTAAGCAATTCCTCGATCGTCATGCTTATGAATTCACATTATTAACTATAAACAAAGTAACATGAAAGAATTTATGATGATCTTCCTCGGTGCTGACTATCAGACCATTGGACTTTCGCCAGAAGAGAGTCAACAACGCATGAAGCTGTGGATGGACTGGATCGGAGACCTTACCACAGAAGAGAAATATGTGGAAGGTCGTCCACTCATCCCTACCGCTACTCGTATGAGTGGCAAATCAGCCTTAGTTACAGATGGACCATTTGTCGAAACTAAAGAACTCATCGGTGGGTATTTCATCGTAAAGGCCAATTCACTGGACGAAGTCAAGGAAATGGCTAAGGGTTTCCCAGATTTTGACCTGGATGGAACCGTCGAAATTAGAGAAGTGCTACAAATGTAATCTGCTTCGATAAACCTTGTGGACGATAATAAAATGAGATTGGAAATCGACTCTGATTGCAACTGTCAGTACCTGCTTACTGTCAGGAAAAACCTAAATTTCGTTTTTGATTGTCTTCAAACACTGAATTTGTCGAAGTACCAAATGTAAAAGCTCTTGGGAAATACTAGCTCCACCCGACAATTAGTTGACCATCTTTTCAGGCATGAGCATGGAAAGATGGTCGCTATTCTCAGTCATTCCTATGGTATCAGCCATCTGGAAATGATTGAAGACGCCATACAAGAGGCCTTCTTCAAGGCGCTGCGCTCTTGGAGTTTTAACTACATTCCAGACAATCCTTCTGCCTGGTTACTCACAGTAGCCAAGAATCAGTTACGTGATCACTTTCGCAAGCAGAAAACCCGACAACGACATCTTGAAAGTATTCCCGAAACAGCAACAAGCTCCATCGACCAAGCTCCTGTATACCGACCAGAGGAAATCGCGGATAGTCAGTTAAGATTGATTTTCGCTTGCTGTGACCCCATTCTGAAACAGGAAGATCAAATTGCACTCACCTTAAAAACCATCTCGGGCTTTAGTATCAAGGAAATAGCCAGTAGTTTGCTCCTACCAACGGAGACTATAAAAAAGCGAATTCAAAGGGCTCGGAAAACCATTGCCAGGCAAGAAAATGCCCTGCAGATCCCTGCGGGGAAAGAGTTGGGTAAACGCTTGCGTACTGTTCAAACCGTTCTCTACTTACTCTTCAACGAAGGTTATCACTCCTTGATGGCCGATGAACTTATTCGAAAAGAGCTTTGTGCGGAAGCTATGCGACTTTGTAAGCTATTGAATGATCATCCAGAATGTCAAAGTCCAGCCACCAAGGCGCTCCTGAGCCTGATGTGCTTCCACGCCGCACGCTTCGAAAGTCGATTAGACGATAGCCAACAGATTATCCTGCTGAAAGACCAGGATAGAAGTCTCTGGAACCAAGCCTTAATTCAATTGGGTCACCATTATTTACAACAGGCAGCCACCGGGCGATCCCTTGATCCTTACCAAATTGAAGCCGCCGTCGCCGGTTACCACTGTATGGCCCCTTCTTTCCAGGAAACCAACTGGACTGAACTACATCGACTTTATTCTCTACTATTACAGTATAAATCCAATCCCATTATATTATTGAACCTAGTCGTTGTGCTTATTCAACTAGAAGAACTTGAGGAGGCACACTTGGTCTTCGGCAGAGTAAATGAGGAACGTTTCGGAGGTAGGGCGTATCTTTACTATGCGGTAGGAGCTGAACTCTTTAGCAAGCGTTTGGAACAAGAAAAAGCAAAGGTTTTCCTCAAAAAAGCAATTTCCAATACCCAATCTAAGTCTGAAAGAGAGTTGCTCGAGCTCAAATTGCAACGATTGTCAAACAACCCCCCCTTACAGTGAAGCAGTTGTTTTTCTTATTATGTTTTAGCTGGGCTACCACCATATGGGGGCAAGTCAATGTCTTTGATTTGTATCAGCGATCCGGACAATTCTATCAAACAGAAGCCTACCCTGCCTTTATTTCAACTACTGATACCCTTCTCAAACAAGTTCGAAACCCTGACCTACTTTTAAGAATGGCGGTAGCTCATCAACAAGTAGGGAACAGTAAAATCGCAATAGAATATCTACAAGAGCTTGCTCAGCTTAAGATATGTGTGGATATCGACACCTTCTCGGTTTTTACCCCATTAGAAGGACTGACTCGATTCAAAAAAACAAGTAAAAAACTAAGACGAAATTGCGAGCCCATCAACAGCAGCAGTTTGGCTTTCCAACTCGCCGAAAAGACCTTAATTCCCGAGGGCTTGGCATGTCATCCTTCCACAGGCACTTTCTATTTAGGTAGCTTGGCGCAACATAAAGTGGTTCAATGCGGTACCGATCAAGGAGGAAGTGATCTTATTCAATCGGGCCAAGACGGGCTCTGGTCCGTTTTGGGTATGAAGGTAGATCCACAACGTCAGGAGCTATGGCTTTGCAGTGCCACAGAGGTAGATGCAGCGCACGAAGATGCTGGCCTTTTTGGTTTTCACCTAAAGGATGGATCGCTTGTCCAGAAAATACTTCTACCGGAAACCGATCAAGCTCATCTTTTCAATGACCTAGTCATAACAGAATCCAAAATCTATCTCACAGATAGCAAGGCGGGAAAAGTCTGGAATTGGTCTCGCGGTGATAATACGCTCCAGGCCCTAAATACGCAGCGAGATTTCGTCTACCCCAATGGCATCGCCATTGATCCGAGCCAACGTTATCTATTTGTAGCAGACGCAATAGGCATTAGACGGATCAATCTCATTGACCAGACGGAAATAAGTCTTGCGCCTAAATTAATGGCACACCTTAACGGTATTGATGGGTTGTATTTTTATGAGAATAGCCTCATTGCTATACAAACAGCCGGACAAGGAAGCACCCGTGTGGTTCGATTCTATTTGAATAAAAGATTAGATAGCATTCGCAAGATGAAAATTCTGCAAACGGAACACCCTGAATTTGTTATCCCGACTACTGGAACCATATACCAGGGACATTTCTACTATATCGCGAACAGTCATCTTCGCAGCCTTCAGCCTGATGGAACTATCGTAGGAGAAGAAAAGCTGCAGGGCACGAAAGTATTTAGGATAGAGCTACAATGATACCCATCCTGTGCCCTGTCTGATCCTCGCCAATGCCTCTACTAATTTTGCAATTTCTGCTTTTTAAAAGATTCCCATTCCTCTGCAGAAAGTTTCAACACCTCAATACGACGCAGTTTATTACTCACAAAGCCCGGCTCGTCTGGCTTCTGAATCTCCAAGCCCACTAGTCGCCCCTGCTTATCAAACCAGATTTTCCCCCCTCTATCATCTAAGCCCGGTCCATCGATATGGTAACGCTGGCACTGGCTACCAAACTTCTCTTCCCGCTCTTCTTTTTTCATGCTGACCTTCCCAATTTCCTTAAAGACAGGACCATTTGCTTCTCCAGCTATGTCAGAAATCATGAATTCAATAGTAGATGCTGGAGCAACCTTCTGAGACATAACTATCCCTAAGCTAGCAAAATCAAAATCGTAACTATGCCAAGGGAAATGCTTGAGTATGACTGAACTTGGCTCGCTCCCCCCAATCTGAACCTCAGCTTTGTTTTTTCCACCAGGTACGGAAAGCTGAGCCCTGATGTTGAGTTCTCCATTAGCATTCACTCTACCCCCTTCAAAATGAGATACCGAAAACCTTCTCCAATCCATCTTAGCTTTCACTAGGGTGCCTTCGGTATTCCCTTCGGTCCATTTAAATGACTCGATTCTATCCTTTTCTTTCAGATAAACTGCCACAAAACTGGCGTGGCTCCCGTCTAAGTTTGACTTGATGTAAACTTGAGCTTGGTGAAGAGGCAGTCTACCAGGATCGTATTTAAAAATTGGGGTAGAATTTTGCGCTGAGCAGTTGGTTAGAACAACTAGCGTCAGGACTAAGGAGCATAAAAATTTCATATGGAATCAATTTGTGCCTAAGCAAAGGCCCCATGATGGTTGCCTCTGCACAGCTGTTAACAGTGGGTGAAATAGTGTTGAAGCGAGATAGTCCTACTACCGCGCTGCACCTTGCAAAAGTGGAGTAAACCAAATTCCCCCGCCATTTCAGCACACCAAAAAACTTCTTAATACACGCATTCGAAAAAATTAAAGAAGATGTTGAAAGACCTGACGGTGGTTTTGAATATTGTAGGCTTAGGTCAAGCCCTCATCTTGGCGAGTCTCCTATGGCACAGTTCCAGTAGATGGCGAATCTCAAATCGATACTTGGCCCTAGTTCTGCTCTCATTTGCCATTGTGATCAGCAATACCATTTTGCGATTGAGTATTTACAAAACATCCTTTCAGCAGTACGAACTCTTTGCCAACGCCTGCGTAATGCTCATTGCTCCTTCACTGTTTTTATACATGGATTCTCGATTTAAGGAAGGAAATATGGTGACAACCTTCTTGCACTACCTTCCATTTTTCTGTTATTCTTTCGTCCTCCTTGTATTCTTAGGGCTAGGCCCCGCTAACAAAACCATGGTATATGCCTGGCAAGACATAGGTCTAATTTTATTCCATGTTCAGTTTGCGATTTACCTTTATTTCACCTTTCGCCTGATGAAGCGCCTGTCGGGTAGTCATTCTTACGTGGAAGGGGTAATAGACACGACCTTGCCCTGGATGAAGCGGCTATTCTTAGCTATCAGTTTAGCCTGGTTTCTTGCGTTGACTTTCTTTCTAATAGAAGCTTTTTTTCAGTTGCTTCCAGATTTCTTAACCCTTAATGTTTCCCTCATTTTTGTTTTTATCGTCGGTCAACTTGCCTACAAAAGCTATCATCTCCCCAATCAATTTATTCATTCCCCCGCCGGCCAACCATCCGATTTACCAAACAAAATACAACTGGAGTTCGAACATAAACTGCAGGTAGTATTAGTAGAACATAAACTCTATCTAGACCCTAATTTAAACATGCACGACCTGGCCAAGCAATGCCAGCTACCCACCAGGCAGCTTTCTCAATACCTCAATCAATACAAACAGCTAAACTTTTTTGATTATGTCAATGCCTTTCGGGTAGACCATCTAAAGGCTTTATTGGCTTCCGCAGAGAGTAGTCAATATACAATCAATGCACTGGTTGAACAGTCTGGGTTTCGTTCTACCTCCACCGCCTACAGTGCATTCAAGAAGCGAGTTGGAAAGACACCTGCCCAATTCAAAAAAGAGTACAGAGAATAGTTTTGATACCTATCAACCTCTCAATTCGTCGATAAAACTTGACCTGAAGTCATTCCACAACTACATTTGCAGCAGTTTCTAACCCTAAAAATCGTATTGATGAATTTTTTTGACCGAATGAGTAATGGTTGGCGCCTCGGCATGACCAGCATTAAGATTATTCGGGAGAACAAAAGTCTTTTGCTCTTCCCCGTCCTATCCAGTGCTGCCTTGATCACCGTGGTCCTCACCTTTGTTGGCGGAACCTATGCCATTTTTGGCACTGACATTGAAAGAATGATTGATGAATTCCTAGGGAATAATCAAATCATAGCGTACGCTACACTCTTCGCTTTTTATCTAATTAGCTACTTCATCATTGTTTTCTTCAATGTGGCCTTAGTCCATTGTGCTCGTTTGATCTTTGATGGACAAACGCCATCCATCAAGGAGGGCTTAGCTTTTAGCGGATCACGCGTGGGCACCATTATGTCTTGGGCTTTTCTTTCAGCTACAGTAGGAGTAATCCTCCAAGCTATTGAAGAAAGACTAGGTTTTGTCGGACAGATCGTTGCAGGTATTGTCGGAGCGGTATGGTCTATAGCTACTTTCTTCGTAGTGCCGATCCTAGCCTATGAAGAGGTTGGTCCGGTAGAAGCCCTGAAGCGATCCGGTAAGTTGATGAAGGAAAAATGGGGAGAGGCCATCGGCGCAAATTTTAGCTTTGGTGTCTTCTTCTTAATCGGATACCTGATCATTTTTGTTGGAGCGTTCGCTTTGTTCGCTGTACATCCTATACTTGGTGTAGTATCTGGTGTACTGTCAGCTTTACTACTACATACAGTCGTTGCTGCTGCAAAAACTGTATTCATTGCCGCTACTTACAATCATATGATGGATCGTCCCGCTGGTAGATTTGATGACGTGGATGTGTTGGACGGCGTATTTATCCAGAAGTAAGTACAATAATCTGATAAGAATAAATGCAGATATATTGGAGTCCGAAGTCTCAATTGAGACTTCGGGTTTCTTTGTTTAGGCCTCTACGCTCCGACTCTCCCCTTGTTCCAACACCCAAAACTGCTCTGCTGGTATATCGAACTTCTGTAAAGCCGCTCGCAATTCATTTTGAGCTTGTTCCATTCCTTCAAATGCCAGGGGAAAGGTTCCAAAGTGCGTGGCCACACTTTGTCTGGCCTTAATTTCCAAATGAATCTTTGCTGCTTCTTCCGGTGTGGTGTGGATAGGGGACATGAACCATATAGGCAAATAGGCACCAATAGGGAGTAAAGCCAAGTCAATACCCGGATGTCTTTCACCTATCGTTTTAAAGAAAGAACCATATCCGGAGTCCCCAGCAAAGTAAATCTTCTGATCTGGTGTATCTATAATGTATCCACACCATAAGGTAGCATCTCTGTCTAAAATACCTCGGCCCGAAAAATGCTGAGCAGGGACAGCAGAGATCTTGATTTGCTCACTAAACGCGAAGCTTTCCCACCAGTCCAAATCTGTGGCCTTACCATTTGCTCTACGCTTGATGAATTGCCCAACGCCAAGTGGCGTTACAATCTGTGGCTGATGCTCTTTTACCAACTTTTGTACCGTGGATAAATCCAAATGATCGTAATGATTATGGCTCAAAAGAATCAGGTCAATTTTGGGCAACTGCTCCATCTTCAAACCCGGAGGGCGCATACGTTTGGGGCCTGCAAATTGAAATGGACTTACCCTTTTACTCCAAACGGGATCAGTTAAGATGTTTAAACCCGCTACTTGTATCAAAAAAGTGGAGTGATTGACGAAAGTGACTCGGATTCCTTCCTTGATTGAAGCCGGTGGATTAGGTCTAGGGGCAACAGAGGTGATTTCGGTCCAGGGTCCTCGTTTCGGACGCTGTGTTAGCATGGAGAATACATCTTTGAAGCCTTTGGCCTTCACTCCATCTATATTATTAAAAACCTTACCGTTGAAGTGATCACTAACCGGTCCTTTGTATTTGGGGGCAGACAAAAGGGAACCGATCGAAATAAAAAGGATAGGAACAATGGCTAAGATTGTGATAAATACCATAGCATACAGATTTGAAGATATCGCCCAGTTAACAAGTAGCTTATCGGCTTGGTTCTATTAGTCAAATTTAATTTTCTATCAATGGAAAAGGAAGAGACAATGGGATTATTCAAATCGCCTATTGCTTATGTACGATCATTATAGTACATTTGATAGCAATTTTAGAATACCACCCTACAACTTTGCTGATTAGAAAACAGCATCAAAACCCTGCATTATGCCTATTCAGACTACAGACCAAAAGAAAGTTTCCATAACTACTGCTACTCTGGCGGATTGGCCGGCCATTAAGGATATTTACCTAGAAGGTATAGCTACTGGACATGCCACATTTGTCACCGCCTGCGGCATACCTGATGGAGCGGATTGGTTCGGAAAAAAGATTCCTAAATCTGTATTGAAGGCGGTTAGGGAAGATGGAGTGGTATTGGCTTGGGGCTCACTCCAGGGTATCAGTGGTGCCTGTAGCTATGCCGGTGTCGCCGAAGTTTCGGTATATGTATCGGAAGTGGCAAGAGGTCAAGGGTTAGGTTCAAAAATATTAGAAGGGCTCATTGCTTTCGCTGAATCTAACGATCTTTGGACGTTGCAGGCGAGTATTTTTCCAGAAAATACAGGGAGTCTAAAGCTTCATGAAAAGCACGACTTTGTAAAGGTAGGACGCCGCCAGGCCATTGGTAAACTCAATGGAGCCTGGCGGGATGAGTTTTTATTGGAACGTCGTTCGACGGTTCTTTACTAGATTTACTCGGTACGTAAGGAGTGAACAGGGTTGGTGCTTGCCAAGCGCGAAGCGTGATAACTGATGGTGAGAAAGGCCACACCTATAGCTAAGAGACTTACCAAAAACACCAACAAGAAATCCATGGCCAAGCGGTACGCAAAGGTCTCTACCCAGCTATTGTAGGAGAAGTAGATGACTGGCAAGGCAACGACGGCTGCAATCGCCACGATCAACAAAACTTCCTTGAACAGCAATCCCACGATTTGACTCACAGATGCTCCTAGTACCTTTCGCACACCCATTTCTTTTGTTCTTTGAGCGGTGGTGAAAGAGGCTAGGCCAAAGAGACCGAGGGAAGAAATCAGCCCACAAATGATCGACAGCCAGAATAAGAGCTTACTTTGTCGTTCATCCGAATTGTACAACACATTCAGGTCATCATCCAGAAAACTGAACTCCATGGGTAGATCAGGAATTACTTCTCTCCATTGCTTGGTTAAATCCTGAATCACATCCCTTGGGTTTCCTTCTTTAATCCGTACAAAAATATTTCGTCCCACCCTTTCAATAACGAACAGGGCGATAGGGAGCATAGGTTCATGTAGCGAATTGGTATTGAAATCTTCAACCACCCCGATAATCTGCCCCAATTCTCGATTTCCTAAGGAATCTTCTCGTGCCACAAATTTCTTCCCAATTGGATTCTCCCATCCTTGCTTCTTTACAAAAGTCTCGTTGACAATCATGGCGAAAGTGGAGTCAGACGGACGTCCGACATCAAAGTTCCGACCTTCTACAATTTCAGTACCAAATACCTCTAGGTAATCATGATCTACCGACATATAACTAGTTGGTACACGCTCCATACCTTCATCGGTTTCAATCATAAAGTCAGAGCGATCGACATAGATACCGGGAACCTGATTAGATAGCGTGATACCTTTAACATATTCACTCTCCTTGAACTTCTGTTTTAAAGCGGTGATTTTCTGAGCCACAGCTCTGGAGCGAATTGGAATATTGATTACATTCTCCTTATCGAAGCCTAAATCTTTATCTCTAAGATAGTCGATCTGTCGTCCCATAAGTAAGGTAATCCCTACTACTCCTATGGAGATCATAAATTGAAAGACCACCAAAGTACGTCTGAGTAGTATTCCTGAAGATGTGTTCTTGAAGGCTCCTTTCAACACGCCCATCGGCTCAATACTAGACAAGTAGAACGCTGGATACAGACCTGCCAACAGGCTTACCAAAACGAAAATACCTAGAATACCCAACGCTAGTTCTGGATTACTAAATAGATTTAGGGCAAGGTCTTTATCTAATAGAGAATTAAGGTTTGATACATTGAATACCAGTTCGGTTAATCCCAACGCCAGCACGCAGGCTATGGCTGTGATAAATAGGGATTCCAGCATGAAGAAGCGAATCAATTGAGGCTTGGTGGCCCCAGATACCTTCTTCACTCCTATCTCTTTGGCTCGACTTGTAGCCCTGGCTGTTGCCAAATTTACATAATTGATGCTCGCCAACAATAGAATTAAAAGCCCCACGGAAAAGAAGGCATATAGATAACTCATATTCCCTTGTGGACGATCATAGGGAAGATCTGAGTTGAAGTGGATATCAGTCAATGGTTCTATGATGGGATGGAAGGTTGATTCTACATCATTTCCAGGATCTTGGCCGTGTTTCTCAATCCACTCTGGCATCCGTGCTTTTACGGTTTCAATGCTTGTGCCTTCCTTGAGCAGGATATAGGTATAATCGCCAATGGAGTTTAGAGATTGACGATCGGTTAAGCCAAAATTTCCTCGCCCATTATAGGTAGACATCAGACCATGATAAACAAAATGAGTATTCTTGGGCAGGTCCTTGTAGACACCCGTGATCATCAGATTGGCTCGATTGAACTTAAGCGATTTCCCCATCGGATCCTCCTCCCCAAAAATTCGTTTAGCCACAGTTTCCGAAAGGATCAAACTATTCCTACCATCCAATGCCGTATTCGGATCTCCCTGGATAAAATCAAAATCAAAGACATCTAAGGCCATGGAATCCGTTTCGTGTATACCATCTAAGAAGTAGGATTCATTGTTGTATTGGAAAAGCCACTTTTCGGAAATGAAGTTGAAGCGAACAAAAGATTCTATTTCGGTAAATTCCTCTTTCAGCATCTTACCTAATGCCATCCCACTAAGTGCATAGCGATCCTCTCCCGATGGCGTTACATAGCTGGATCCTACTCTAAAGATCCGATCGTGCTTACTATAGTGTTTATCGTAGGTCCATTCGCTCTGTAAATACAGAAAAGTGATAATGGCTACACTCATCCCGATTGCCAGCCCCAAAATATTGAGTGCAGAATAGAATTTAGTCTTCCATAAATTGCGCAGTATAAGCTTGAATTTCATGATTATTTTTCAACTTTAAATAACCGGTTTGGAAATCGAGATTTTTTAGTCAAATTGCAAGTAGTACCCTAGTGCAGCTGGAGAAAGGAAAGAATACCCCTTATCTCTCCATGCTCACGGTAGGTAGTGCTTGTTTATGCTTGATATACTGCATTATTGTGCCAAAAAATATAATCCGTTAATAATCAGCAAGTTTACAACAACAATTAGAGAAAAACTTCAGAAAGCGACCGATTTCGTACACCCAATTGTTCATCAACGACCATCTAGTCCACAATCCGTCCCAATATGGCAAGAAAAAAATACAGCATACTCGTCATGGATGACGATCCTGATGTATTGCGAACGCTAGAAGTGGTACTAGGCTATTATTATACCGATGTGCACACGGAGCGACATATTGCCGCACTAGAAGAAAAGCTCGCATTGACTTCCTACGATCTAATCATATTGGACATGAATTTCCAAAAGGGGCAGAACAGCGGAAATGAAGGCTTGTTTTGGCTCAAGAAGATCAAAAAGACTCATCCTGCAACATCCGTAGTTTTAATCACAGCTTATGGGGAAATCGAATTGGCAGTTGAAGCCATGAAATACGGAGCAGCAGATTTCCTTCTGAAACCCTGGTCAAATGAGAAGTTGTTAGGTGTGTTGGAAAAAGTGCTGCCACGAAAAGGGCGCAAAAAGACAAGTCAGCACGAATTCTTTCTCTTTGGTCAGTCGCCTCCTATGCTGGAGTTAATGAAATCGATTGATAAAATAGCGACCACTGATGCTAATGTACTGCTCTTGGGTGAAAATGGGACTGGGAAAAGTAGCTTGGCCCAGTATATTCATCAAAAGTCTGAACGCAAAGATCAACCCTTTGTATCCACGGATCTTGGGGCACTTGACGATCAATTGATGGCGTCCACGCTATTCGGTCACCTAAAAGGGGCTTTCACCGATGCTCGTGAAAATCGGCAAGGTCTCTTCCAGACAGCGCATCGAGGAACGCTCTTTTTGGATGAAATTGCCAATCTATCCCACTCGAATCAGACTAAACTGCTGCGCGTATTACAAGATCGAAAAGTGCGTAAATTGGGGAGTAATGAAGAGGAGGATATCGATATACGTCTGATTACCGCTACGAACGCTGCCATTGCCGATCAGGTGTCGCAACAGCAATTTAGAGAGGATCTTCTTTATCGAATCAATACTATTACGCTAACGATTCCTCCCCTCCGTGAGCGGTCAGAAGATATCCCATTGCTTTATCAGCATTTCCTAGATACCTTTTCCAAGCAGTATGGCAAAGTGGTAGAAACCAAGGGAGGAACCATGAAGAAATTACAGCGGTATCACTGGCCGGGCAATATTCGAGAACTGCGAAACGCAGTTGAAAGGGCCTTTATCCTTTGTGACGACGACAAGATTGGTCCAGACGATTTCGTACTAGCTGAACCACTAAATGATGAACGACTATTCGAATCTTATAATTTGATTGAAGTAGAAAAGATGCTAATCCTTAAGGCTATTGATAGTCATAATGGGAACCTCAGTCAAGCTGCTCAGGCTTTAGGTCTCACCAGACAGAGTTTATACAGAAGAATGGAGAAGTATGATCTATAATCGCTTTGCCTTACTTGTTGGAATCCGACTCCTAATCTTGCTCGCTCTCTTGAGCGCAATTGCTGCCACGCGGTTTGAAAGCAAATGGCTCTTTACTATCATCATCTTATGCAGTTTGGCGCTCCTCGTAGCGATAGAATTGCTCCGGTACATCAATCGAACCAATTTCGACTTGGTAAAGTTATTGCAGGCCTTGGAGAAAGACGATTTTTCAACCCACTTCCAGCAGCGACCAAGTGGAAGGTCCTTCCGTAAACTGTATGGAGCTTTTAACAGTGTAATTGACCGATATCAGGCGGCCCAACTACAACAAGAAGCACAGAAAGAGTTTTTGAATATAGCCGTTAGCAAACTAAACGTGGGAATCATTGCTCATGAAGAGAAAGGGCGTATCCTAATCTTTAATGAATATGCCAGAAGCGTTGTAGGAGACATTATTCCGCAAGATTGGGACATATTGGTATTGAGAAAAGTGCCCATCATCCAATTCCTTCACCAAATGCCAACGGACAGCCCTCAAATCTATGCCCACACCAGTAACTCACCCAGTCAAAGCTTACTATTACAAGCCAGTCAGTTTTCTCTGCTTCAAAAACAGATTCGACTCTATACCATTAAAGACATTCGCACACAACTAGACCAAAAAGAAGTAGAGTCATGGCAAAAGGTAATCCGCGTGCTAACGCATGAAATCATGAACTCACTCACGCCAGTCATTTCCTTAACGGATATGGCAGGAATCATGTTAAAAGACCTTGATCAGGTCGACCAAGGCACACAGCCCATCAAAGAGGCGCTTGAAACCGCTCAAGGTCGGGCAAAAGGTTTATTAAGCTTTGTAAAAAGTTACCGGCAATACCTCAAAGTGCCCAAACCCAACTTGCAGTCGGAAAATATTGAATCCTTTTGCAACCAACTTATTCAACTCTTAAATCCCAAGCTGCAGGAGGCTAATATTAAGCTTCAGTTTTCTTCCTCCCCAGGCTTGGGTAACATGGATGTAGATCAGTACTTGATGGAACAGGTATTCATTAACCTATTTACGAATGCCATTCAGGCGTTGGCAGTGTCCCCTTCTCCTATGATACAATTTGAGGTACTCCAGAAAGAGCAAAGTATTCTCTTTGTCGTCAAGGATAATGGCCCGGGGATTCCCTCCGATCAGGTCAGTGAAATATTCGTTCCCTTTTACATGAGCAAAGAAGAGGGTTCAGGAATTGGTCTAAGCATTTCCAGGCAGATCGTACAAGCCCATGGAGGGCGGCTCTTCGTACAAACGGAAGAAGAACAGGGTGCCACTTTTTTTGTAGAACTCCCCTCCCCGGAGAAATAATAGCATATGTAGGCGGTTTCTGACTTCAGCTTTCTACTTTTGCAAGATGATAAGATTAGGCCAAATCAATCGCTTAAGAGCCGTTCGTTCAACCCGCCATGGTATGTACCTAGCGGATGAAGAAGGGAGAGAGGTTTTGTTACCACGGAAATACGTTCCTACAGAGCTAGCTGAAGAACAATCGCTGGACGTCTTCGTTTTCAATGATTCAGAGGATCGCCCAACGGCAACTACCTTGACGCCTAAGATTCTACTGCATCAAGTAGCTTACCTTCAGGTAAAACAGGTCAATAAGTTTGGAGCCTTCCTAGACTGGGGTTTGGAAAAGGATTTGCTGGTTCCTTTTCGGGAGCAACGCAGTGAGATGCAGAAAGGGAAGAGCTATGTAGTATATCTCTATGAGGACGAGGAAAGCCAGCGTCTGGTGGCGACCAACAAATGGTACAAGTTTATCCATAATGATGAGCTGACAGTAGAGCAGGACCAGGAAGTGGATCTAGTGGTAGCCAACTCCACCGATTTAGGAATCAATGTGATCATTAACCACAAACATGTAGGTCTAATCTACAGAAATGAGATTTTCCGGAGCATACGCCCAGGAGATCAAATAAAGGGATATATCAAGTTGATCCGGCCAGATAATAAGATCGATGTGCGATTACAACGGGAGGGTTATGCGCACGTAGAACCCAACGCCGATAAGATTTTGAAAATACTACAATCCAACGATGGATTTTTGGGATTGCACGACGGAAGCTCTCCGGATGATATCCGAGCCCAACTTGAAATGAGTAAAAAGACCTTTAAGAAAGCGATCGGTGCCCTCTATAAAAAGAAGCTCATCGAGATCAAATCAAAAGGTATATACCTGACAAAGAACTAAGCCCCTAGTTGCCCGGCAATGCCTGGACCTGGAAGTCCTCCGTGGCAACTCCGACAAGCTCGAAGGTAGCACCAGTTAAGTCTTTGTTATACCAACAATTGATCTTCAATCTTTTATAGGTAGCAATCGCCGTTTTGGCATCGGCGAGATTCTGGAAAGCCTTTACGATATAAAAAGCACCATACTGGTTTTTGATCTTGGTGTCACGATGATAGATCAACCATACTTCACCTATTCCTTTCGGCGCCATCAACTTATCTGGATTTGTACTAGCTGGATAGACAGCGAACTGCACAAAATGAAAATCTGGAATACGCGTAAAAGGAGAATCAAATTCTTGTCCAGAACCTGATTTTACTTCTCTCTCTTTATTCAAACCTCGATAGGTGAACTGCGCAGCTAAAAAATGAGGAACAACACAGAGTGCAATGATGACAAACCATCCTTTTTTCATAATGCGTTTTTTGAAGTACTCCAAAGTGCGCCGCCTGCTGTAGATGAAGTGTTACGGTTTGACCTGGAGCATTGGTGTCAAGGGATAATTTTTTCTTTACTGGGGAGGTCACTGTCCAAAAATAATAAATAAACCTACAATATTAAGTTTCTCTATATTTTTCGGAATCTCAGGTGAATCTGTGTCGAAAGATAGATATTTCAAGCTTCCGACCGTTTTGATAGCTATTCATCTATTAGGATGGAACGTCTCAATTGGAAAAAATCATATGTGTACCCGCATCTTCCTGCCGGAAAAAAAGGGAAAACATCATCAATCGCTATATAGACCAGTCATAAGGCTTCAATTGGACTTGAAATCCCACATATCGAGGGTCATTTAGAAACACATCCACAAAATCCTCTCGATACCATTCAAAAAGAGAAGAGCAGAGGATCGTTTTGGAAACTTCATTGGCGATAAATTCCGTACCGACAAAGCTGTCCATAGCCATGGCGAGCTGTTGGTCAATTCGGTCGGCTTGATAAAAGGCGATGGGAGGACAGGATAAGGCGCCACAGTTAAGGGCGAAGTGAACGCGATAATCTAGTTGTTCGACTTGCCACTTCAATACGGAGCTTTCTGCAGGCAGGTGTTTTCTGGCATTTCGGCGCAGAATTCCATGTTCAATATCATCTAAAGACATCCAATACCCTCCGATTTCCAGGCGATTGGCCGCAAAGAAATCGGGTATTTCCTTCATGTGCTGTTTCAACTTATTCCTAATGATCAAGTAGTTGGTCATCCCATTATAGACATTGATCCAGAAGGCCAACTTCTGCCGGTCCGTTTTCAAAGCGGAAAGATCAACTCTTTTCAATTGATCAATTTGAGCTTCCATTTCGGTCTCCAGCACTCCTTCTGCCAATTGGTAATGCACCTTTTGGATTTTCATAAACTTCGAAAAATGACCAGCATCAAACATGAGAAAGATTTATAGGAACGTATCAGATAATTTCAGGGGTTTAGCAATAATTCAATGTATGAAAATTCCTATAACTTTGCCATAAAAAGAATTGCAGCTACTCGCTCAACATATAGTCCCTCCATTACTAGAGAAGATTCGCCTCAGTGATTATGCCTGTGGGATCTTCGCTCAACTGGTTTCACGCAAAAGTGTCAAAAAGGCCATCAAGAGCGGGGCATTGCAGGTCAATGGTAAAATAGAAAGCACTGGCTATTGGGTGCAGGAAGAAGATCAGATACAACTTTTCGAGCAAGCATTGACACCTCCTCGTCCGCTAGCCTTATCACTAGAAGTGTTGTGGGAAGACGGGGATCTAGCCGTCATTCATAAACCGGCAGGGATCGTGGTAAGTGGCAATCAATATCGCACCATCACTAATGCACTACCTGAAAACCTACAAAAAAGCAAACAAGAAGATGCCTTAGCCTGGCCCCGTCCCGTTCATCGCCTAGATCAAGGTACCAGTGGCCCCTTATTGATTGCGAAGACCGCTCTGGCTCATGTGCGCTTAGGGCAGTACTTCGAGGAGAAACGGATAAAAAAGAAGTATCGAGCCGTATGTATCGGGAAGCTTCCTCCCGAAGGCATCATCGACAGTCCTATAGACGGGAAGCCCTCGCGTTCCCTTT
>ENA-UENV01000153-UENV01000153.1-marine-metagenome-genome-assembly--contig:-NODE-153-length-21380-cov-2.755282_pt1 | contig 21380 bp, 20 predicted proteins | sample MGYA00237878_ERZ529328 | MGnify/ENA primary metagenome ERZ529328 (study PRJEB26372, sample SAMN05368348) | marine metagenome | biome: cultured habitat; feature: ocean water; material: water; isolation... | reverse complement strand
ATCCGCTTTGCTCATATACACTTACTTCTCCCTCATCACCGACGAGCACTTGATTGCGATTTGTAGTGATTCCGGTACCAAAGTCACTGGTGGCTCCCGCTGGAGATATAATTGTTGGATTGCTCTTGGCATGTACGCCTCGGTGGCCCGCCGCTTGATCGTATGTAATACTGGCTAGTTGCTCACTTAAGAGTGATCGATCTTCAGCATCTGTTCCCCTAAAGGCTTCGCGGTAGTAGGTTTGAATTTGGTACTCATCCATTCCTCTCGTAGGCAGGTGATACACTTGCTGAAGCAAATTGGATTGCTCTTCAATACTGATGGTCTCTGTTTCTGAAATAGCAGTTGGATCAGAGGATTCATCAAAATCGACCTTTTCACAGCTGGCAAATAATAGTGTAAGTCCGCAGAGAAGGCCTAGAATTTTAATTGAGCTTCGAGTGGCAGTCCTTAAGGTGTGCATGTTTATGAATTTGTATTAATGATGAAAACAAAAGGTCAAAGCACATCCTGGCAGGAAAGGAGAGGGCCCTGCTAGTTAAGATCGTTTCTTTGCTAACATCCGGAAATAATTGAGTATGATCCCCGAAAGAGGTGGTCTTGAGTATTCCTCTATTTTATTCCCCCAAAAATGTCATCAACCTGTTTGTGAATGAATATGTAGGCAAGTTATAGGAATGGTAAGTATAATGTTGGGACAAAAGAAAGGTTTTATTCACAAAAAAAAAGAAACATAAAACCACAAACACCTTATAATCAATTGGTTAATGAACAATCAATACAAAATAAAACAATATACACACGGCATTAATTCGCTATATTTATTCTATAGTAGCTCTCCATTTGCGATTAAACTGGCCATTATAATACAGAGCGCCATCTAAAAAAGTGAAATTTCCCTTTTCTACCCTACTCAATTCTGGTAAGAAGGAAGCATATCTGAATTCGTCGTTCCCATTAAATATGGTGAAGTCTAAGGCTATATCACTTGCTTCGACGATCTTTGAGATCTTCTGCGTATTTCCATTGCTGATGAGTTCACCCGATAAATCATCATAGATCTTGACCAGAAAGATCCGATCCACTGTTCCTTGATCTGTAAGGAATTTAAGTTCGTAGGATATCTTGGGTGCCTTAGTAGTAGACTGCTGGCTTGGCAATAATCCGCTGAGCGCTAAGATGGCTACTAAACTTACAATCAAAGCGCCGAAAAGTAGAATTTTGGAACCCGTTCCATTCGATGTCTTAACCATCGGAGAAAAACCAGGCAATTCCAGCATTCGATCTAACTCATTAATTTCCCCATCTATAAGAAGTAGAATAGCATTATTAATTCTGTTCAGGGTCGTACGTTGATGTTCTGCGGAATTTATGTGAATTACTTCATCCCTTTTATATTTTTGATGTGAGCCAGAAATTAAGGAAACATATTCCTTTAGCTGCTCATCAGCTTTTACAATTCTTGATCGTTGGAGTTTGGTAATGGCCGCTTGTGTATTCCCTTTGGCAATCAAGTTTCGTATTCTATTTTTTAGACGCTCAGGTATCATAGGAAAATGTTATTCTATTGAGGCTCTTAGTTGATACTAAAACCGATTGTACGTAATACAATTAGAAGAGTTATTTCTTTAATACGTAATCACCCAAATGCTAAACCGTAAATCTGAAGTTAGACCCATTGTATCGGAGCTCCTTGATACTTACCAGGTGCTTGGATTGGAGTCATTCTGCGCTGCCTTCTATGAGAAGCTACTCCAACAGAAAGTGAAATTTCCGCTATTGGAGTTTGCGGCTGAAGAAACCTACCAGCAGCTTGATGAAACAGAACATCTCCCCTTTTGCAGGCAAATCGCTGCTCACCAGACCATGGGAGGAAATGTGGTCGTAGCCATCATCCTAAAGGAAAGAATACCAAAACATTTGAATGAATCTTTTGCGGAAGCTGCTAAGTTCATAGCGCAAGGCCAAGAATGGTATGTTAGCGATCTTATCGGAGAGCGGGTATTCGGCAATGGTATCCTGCAGTTTCCGGAGGAGGCGCTAGAGAAACTGAAGCGACTACGTGAACATGAAAGTAAATGGGTCGTAAGGTCAATAGGAGCTGGTAGTCACTTGGCCACAAAACGGGGCATAAATAAAGAAGTAGCGACAAAGGTACTTCAACTCCTCTTATCCCTGGGAGATAGTAAGGAGCATCAAGTACGCAAAGGAATAGGCTGGGCCGCAAAGACCATGGCCAGATTTCATCCGGATATTATTGAATTGCATCGAAAAGAAATTGCAGCTGCATCTATTGGTAACTGGTTTAGGAGAAAGGTAAATATAGGCTTAGAAAGACATCGCCATGCCCAATCCCATTGAAGTCAAATCGGTACTGAATAAGCTAAAGAAACGCGATAGCTGGTTTATCTGCGACTATACCGTCAATATGTATAGCGGCTGTTCTTTCAATTGCTTGTATTGCTATATCCGAGGGAGTAAGTATGGCACGCATATGGAGAGAAACCTCGGCGTCAAAGTCAATGCTATAGAACGGCTGGAAAAGCAGCTGGCCACCAAAGCCAAGAAAGAGCAGTATGGATTCATTGTGGTTTCCTCTGCCACTGACCCCTATTTGCAATTTGAATCCGAATATCAATTAACGCGGCAGGCTTTAGAGCTCATCTTAAAATACCGTTTTCCGGTTCATATCTTAACGAAGTCGGATTTAGTTTTGCGGGACTTAGATCTATTGGAAGCGATTGACAAAACGGCAATCCTACCTTCTGATTTACAAAAGAGATTAGGAAGAGGCACCCTCATCACCTTCTCTTTCTCCACAATCGATGAAAAGATTGCTAAGATTTTTGAGCCTGGAGCCACGCTACCCGCTGCAAGGCTGGCGGCGTTGCAAGAAGTGAAAGCCAGAGGTTTTGTCGCTGGAATAAGTATGATGCCGATGATTCCTTGGATCTCCGATCGAGGAGCGCATTTACATCAACTTTTCGATACGTTTTCCAAAGCGGGAGCGGATTATCTACTACCAGCCACCATCACCTTATTTGGGGATCAACCCTCTGACAGCAAGACCTTGATCTTCCGAGCTGTGAAAAAGCATTACCCTGAATTGGTAGATCGTTATGAAAAGCTCTTCCAGGATAATACAGAACTCCCCAAGTACTATCGAGATGCCTTCCATCGCAAAATGAAAGAGTTAGCTGTAACCTACCAAATCAGAGATCGAATCCTCGCTCACTAGATGGCATCCTTTTGCAACTGCTCCACGGCATAGTTAGCAGCGCGAGCCGTTAAGGCCATGAATGTCAGAGAAGGGTTCTGCGTAGAAACCGAGGTCATACAGGCCCCGTCCGTCACGAATACATTCGGACAGGCATGCATTTGATTCCACTTATTGAGCAGGCTAGTTTCCGGGTCATGCCCCATGCGTACGCCGCCCATCTCGTGAATATCTAGACCAGGAGCCTGTTTGGTATCTCTAGTTTTAATCTCAGTGAATCCAGCTTTTTCGTACATGTAGGTAAACTGTTCGAAAAAATCCTGGAGCATCTTCTCATCATTATCGTCGTAATCGATATTGGTTTTCAAGAGCGGAATGCCCCACTCGTCTTTTGCATTTGAATCCAGGCTTACAAAATTGCTTTCCTTCGGAATGGTCTCGCCCATCATATGCGATCCTACTCGCCAGGCCCGAAAATCTTTAGTCGAAAGTAAGTTGTCCCGCATTTCCATACCAACCCCATCTCCATCTACTAATCGACCACGATTAGCAGAAAATCCGGCCGCGTAGCCGCGCAAGAAATCTGTTTCCTGGCGATAGACATTCCGGAATCGAGGAATATAGCCACTGGTAGGTCGCTTCCCTTCCGTTTTTATGTCTTTGTGTCCTTCGTGAATGGCATTGATCTTACCTCGGTAGTTGTGGAAGGCCACATATTTACCCAAGAGGCCATTGTCATTCCCCAAACCGTTCGGGAAACGGGATGAGGTGGAATTCAATAATACCAAGTTCGTATTGAAGGTGGCCGCATTGACAAAGATGATCTTGGCGAAGTATTCCGTCGTTTCTTTAGTGTTAGCGTCTACGATGCGAACGCCGGTAGCCTTGTTTTCCTTTTCATCAAAAATGATGGAATGAACCACCGAGTGTGGACGCAAGGTCAGATTACCCGTTTTTTGAGCCCAAGGAATCAAGGTGGAATTGGCATTAAAGTATCCGCCGTACGGGCAGCCTCTTTGGCAAAGTACTCGGTTTTGGCAGAGGGTTCTGCCCTGTTCCGCAAAAATGGGACGATTTTCGGTCAAGTGAGCCGTTCGTCCATAAATGACGTGCCGATCCTCGAAGTTTTCTTTGACATTGCCCTGGAAATATTGCTCTACACAATTCAGATCCCAAGCCTTCAAAAAATCTCCATCTGGCAAGGTATCCAAACCGTCCAGGTTACCACTCACCCCAATAAACTGCTCGACATGCGTATACCAGGACTCTAAATCCTTATATCTGATCGGCCAATCCACTGCAAACCCATCTCTAGCTGGCCCTTCGAAATCAAAATCACTCCAGCGCTGCACCTGCCGCGCCCACATGATGGACTTTCCACCCACCTGATACCCCCTGATCCAATCGAAAGGCTTATCCTGCACATAAGGATGATCGGTATCCTTGACAAAGAAATGCATGGCATCTTCCTTGTAAGCATAGCATCTGCTAATCACGGGGTTGTCCTTCTTGATGGCATGAGGAATCTGTCCACGATGTGGAAACTCCCAAGGCTGCTTGAAGGTTGTAGGGTAATCCTTAAGGTGTTCTACATTTCTTCCGCGCTCCAACATAAGCGTCTTCAAGCCCTTTTCACATAATTCTTTAGCGGCCCAGCCTCCTGTCATTCCCGCTCCAATCACGATGGCATCAAAATGATGAGATGTATCTGTTGACATGTTTTGCTTTTACGTTTGCTAATAATACGGAGTACCCATTATCCTTCTACTGGGACACACCCCAGGTACCTTCCAGGAACAAATTCATAATCCAAGTAAGTGGTAAGAAAGTACTCTGAAGAGGTGAAATGCTGTCGACTCAGTCCCCGTGTGGTATCAAAGAAGTATTGAATCTCCTTCGGAGCTGAGTCTCCTTCCTGTAGCTGGGTCAGCAATTGGGCGGTCTGTTCTTCATCTAGTCGATTATAAGTCGTTTCGAATTGCCCCATGAGGTATTCCTCAAATCCATGCAATCCCGTCACAAATTCTTCGACATCCTCAGGTTCATAGCAATCATTAACCATGCGCAATACAAAATCGGTCCGCGTCTCCGGCGTAGTAACCTCCAGCCCTTCCATTGGGATGATTTGATTGGCTAACCACTCCAAGGATCGCCACTGTTTTCTTTCTAGTGGTATATTTTCCAGGATCGGAACTGGAGCAAAATCACAGGCAGGTAACACTGCAGCCGTGGCAGAGAGCACGGCTATGCGTTGTAAGGCTTCTCGTCGTTTCATCTGTTTAAATTATTTCCGCAGTCTTGCAATTTGCAGAAATAATTCTGCACAGCTGCAACCACTGCGTTCTCGCAAGATTTTCTTTAATCCTCCCTTGTGAGGTTGTGATTAAACAACATCATGCTTGTTTCATAATATTGGATTGAAGGATAAGTCTATTGTTTCGGATTCATTTTCTTGAAATAGGTCCAGCTGGTTTCGTTAGGGCTGGTAAACTCTGTGGGAGAATGCCGGTATTCCGGCTTGTTAGCCATCACATATTCTGTCAAAACCTTTGGCATTTGGTCATAGTCGGTCTCCATGAGTTTATAGCCCGCTCCCTGATAGACCATGTTACCGGGTCGTTGTCCCATTTTCAGCCAAGGTAGCCAGGGGCCAAGGCGGGTCCAGGAGATGGTGCAATCAATGCTATTCTGGTTGGGATCATTCATATCCTTTTCAGAGAAGAAAAACTGAAAAAGCTCAGCCGCCTCATAGTCATCAGATTGCGAACTCTCTGGATATTCAGTAGTACTAAGCGGAGAAGGATACTTCAGGAAAATATCCGCATTCATACAGATCATGTCCTCTCCGAATTTATTGTGATTCACTCCCCACTTGCCAAAACGTCCTTCCAACTGCTGTTTTTGGTTAACAGGTGAATTCCAGACGTGCAAGACATCGACCGTTTCTCCGGTATATGGATTTTCAAACTGCTCCAATACCTCCCCGGTTTTTAAGTCCGTATATAACAGGACCTCATTGGTCAACAGTTCATAATCGTGTTCTCCCTTCTTGATGGAACGGGCAATATTATACATCTGAAATCCCATCAACGGCTTATCACGTTCGCCATCTACGAAGCCGTAGATCTTTCCATTAGCATAGTAGATTACCTCTTCATTATCCTGTAATGATCCTCGCACTTTTACAAAAGCAGTCAAGTTATCGGCAGGGGCATCCAAGTCTAAATTCAAAGAGGCAGCTTCAGTCGGTTCATCTCCCCCACCTTCAGTAGCGGTGGGCTGGCATGCTATGCCAAAGAGTGCTAAGGCTAGAAAAAGAAGCGTATTTTTTTTCATAAATGCGATGATTGAAAAGAGATTTTTTACTAAAAAAAAATGGTTCTCTGACAATTTTTGTGCTTTGGAGTCATCCTTTTAGCTAAAAGTCTTGCTTCCTCTAGGCGCAATTCTTCCAGCTAAAACGCTGACCAAAAAATTGTCAGAGAACGAAAAAAGTACAGGGTATTCCAAACGTTTTGGAATACCCTATTCAATTTATGCAATTAATTACTTAGAAATCATATCCTAAAGTGATCAATACTCGTCTTGGAATCTGAGAAATACCGAAGCCCAGTACATTGTTGAAATCTGGCGTCTTCTGTTTTTGTACTAAGACCGAATCATTGGTGCTACCCAAAACGAATTGCTGGGGAGCAGAACCATCAAACAAGTTCTTGACGCGGATACCAAGTCTTAGACTGGTGCCATTGTCCATCGGCCAGTTGGCGTATATATTACCATTGGCGATGGTTAGATCAGGTGTATCGTACAAGTTCAAAGCCCCCACCTTTCGACCAGAGTAATTCACCATATCAAAGCCAATGCCCCAATACTTTCCGCGGTATCCTGCGTTGAAAGCAAAGATAAAGGTTGGTGTATTGTGAACCTGGTTGCCCGTTACGTCGATCGCATAGTTATTATTGGCTGGATCCAGCTCCACCAACTGTAATCCGAATAGATTGTTGATGTTGGCTTCTGGAATGTCTGGTGTATCAGGATCATCATCATGATCGATTTTATCCAGGGCGATCTCCAATCCATCGTACTGAGATCTTTGATAGGTCATACTCGTGCGGAATAGCAATCCCTTAACCTCAGAAGGCGCATAAGTGATCTGTAACTCACCCCCTTGCACGGTATTCTTACCCACTGGCTGAACAACGAAAGTTTGTCCGCCACTTGCGCTCGGATCAAACACAGAAGCCAAGCGGTTGTTGATTACGGTATTAAATAGTCCAATATCAAAGCCCAAGTCACCAACACCAGCTCTATACCCTAACTCTGTGTTGATCACAATCTCATTCTTCTCAGGAAGTGGTGTGGCTAGGCCTACTGAAGGTAAGGAGAACGCTCTCAAGAAACTACCGTATACAGCAGATCTAGGGCCAAGCAAGTAGTTCAAGCCGATAGAGCCAGAGAAATCAGAAAAATCTAACTCATTCTCCTGCAGCTCCGCAGGGTCATAATCCAAACCGTCAATTTCCTCTGGATCATTGTTAAAAAAGCCAGTCATGCGGTCATAACGGATACCGACATTGATACTCAATTTATCATTGAATACCATTTCATCTCCAGCGAAGAAACTGGTCACACTTTCCTCTTGGTGAGAGGTGGTACTGGACAAGGAGAACCGATTAGGTGGAGGGGTACCTGGAGGGCCAAACCAAGAATAAGTTGGTCTTGGATCTACGTTGGAATTGTACCAGTGCAAACCTCCAAAACGGTCATACTTCGCATCACTGTAGTAAAAACCAGCACTAATGTTATGTGTAGCCGTTCCACTTTTTACAGTGTATTGCAATCTTGTTTCGTTAACGAGGTCATTGATTTGTCCGTTTGAGTTCGCATTCAAACGAAGGATGTTACTGTTTGCCGTGTAGAAAGAACTAAAAGTAATCTCATTTTGGTCTCTCCAGTCAAATGCCTGGACCCGAAATTTTTCTACCAATCTCCACCCATTACCTAGATCAATATCGGCTGTAATGCCTACATGACCACCTATTACCTCTTCTCGGTTATCTTCAGCTTGGTTCTGAGTGATCTCATTGCCATTCACATCCAATATCGGACTAGTGAATTGAATGGGGGCAAACACGCTCGTCCTAAGGGTAGACTCAAAATCCACCTGGCTGTTATCGGGGTAAAAAGTATTATGTGTTTCCCATCCATCTGCCAACTCTCCCGTTCCAAGATCATAGGGAACGTCAGTAAGGTTGTTGAACTGATTATTTCCCCACATACCATAAACCCGGATAGAGCTAGTAGGTGAGATTAAATAGTCCAGATTGGCTCGAAATTGGGTACCCTTATCTTTTTGTGCCCACTCTTTATAACCAGAGTCCTCCATTAAATAACCTCCAATGTTAAACCTGAGATTATCCGCAAGTGGTCCATTCAGATTGAAGTCTGCTCTGTAGTCAAAATCACCGCTGAATTGATGATCATCGCCTACTATGTTATTGAATCGGGTAAAGGAGACATGACCACCAATCTCTTCCCCTCCTGTTTTCGTGATAATATTCACGGCGCCAGCAGCGGCAGCACGTCCGAAGAGCGTCGCACCACTACCTCTTACGACCTCAATCCGCTCCACATTTTTATCCAAACCGTGGAATTCCGCTACACCCGCAGAACGGGCTGCAAAACCGGATAGGGGTAGTCCATCCATGAGCGTGGTTACGTAGGTATTACCAGAAGGGAAACCCCTGATATTGAAAGCAGATTTTCTCCCCTGGCTATTCTCAACGGTAACTCCAGGAATAGATTGGATCGCCTCCCCGAAAGATTCAGGTTGTTCGGCTTGCAAAGCTTCAGCACCAATGGTACTAATGGCGGTAGTCGTCTGTATCTTTCGGATAGGTTGTCGAGTTGCAGTTACAACGATATCGGATAATCGTGTAGCATCTTCGGATAGTACAACATCCATCGTGGAACCACTCCCTACAACTAGTTCTTGACTGATCATCCCGACATAAGAAATGATCAATATATCTCCTTCGCTGGCTTGAATTTGGTAGACTCCATCTGCGTCCGTCACCGTTCCCACCGTACTACCTTTTACAATCACATTCACCCCCAACAAACCTGCTGTGGGGTCCTCATCAGAAGTAATCTTGCCACTGATAGTTCCTTGGCCAAAACCAAAGTTGGTGAGGCTTAGACCGAGCAGTAGCAAAAAGAAGGTTTTAAAGTGATTAAGTCTCATAAGCAATCAATTTTGAGCTTTGTAATCCTGTTTTTTATGGCAGATTATTGTTGATGATCTAGGGTTCGCCTTACAAACATAAAAAATTAATTTCGTTAATTATTAATATAGTTAACTATATTTTTTCTGCGATACCCCGGCAAATGCAGTCATTAATTTCAGGATTATGCCGAAATTCAAAACTTATGATGGATTTACTTTTTTTCTCGACTCAATTAATTAACTTTGTTAACAGTTAATCTAATTAACCATTATAGGTCATTCAAAAAACAATACGATGGTAGAACTAAAGCTCTTCCCAAAGCACACTGGAATATGGGACGGCACCTATACTCGAATCGGTGCAGATGGCAACCTCATTGACAAATGGCGAAGTAGATTAACGATCCGAATGCTACCTGAGAACAAGTATCATCAAGTAAATCAGTACTTTTGGGACGATGGTTTCGAGGAATGTTTGGACTTTGGCATTTGCCCATTCAACGAAAAAGGGGAATTGATTTTTGAGAATCCACGGCTCTCCGGAAAGGCATGGGAAACAGGGCGAAGTGTAGTCCTAATTTGGGAGTACAAGCATCGTCCAGGGCTTACGCTGTTCGAACAGATCGACCTCATCGGTAATGATGATCATCGAGTCCGGGTTTGGAAGTGGACTGAAAATGACAACTTCCTTGGGATTACCATGATCAACGAACGGAAAGTCGGAAACGAATCAGATATAGATCCCAATTTCTGGGTAGAGTTACCACAAAAGAGAACGAACGGACAAGCTTCCCGATCAGACACATAAGAACCTTAGACCGCACCTAATAGTTATTAGATGAAATATTGGACCTGCCTTGCTTTTACCGTTCTGTTATTATCCGGCTGCCAAGTGCAAGAGCCTTCTACAGACGACTCCAAGGATACAGCCGCCTTGCCAATTGGTGAATGGGATAATTTTCAACAGGTATGGTTGGAAGATACGGATATGCACCGGGTAGAGGTAGCCCAGAAGCATGAGCATTATCATCTAGCCATTGACACATTAGGTCAAAGTAAAGACTCGGTCCTAATCACTTTCTCCTCGGGTAGAAACGGCCAAAACAAACTCGGCGCTTCAGCCGTGTCCTTAGACCAAATCAAGGTCAAGATGGATACCCTTTGGATCGAGCAATTATCTCCACTTGAGGAAAATCCAATTACGTATCGATTCCTCAAATGTCGATCCTTCTCTGGCTGGCTACAATATCCAGTCCCTGAGTATCCAGATAGTACTTACTTTCAGCGAAACCTAGAACTGCATGATCAGGGTGGCATGGTGGAGTTAGATATTGATGGAGTAGATTATACCGTGGAGTTAACCCAATTGGCTTACGCCAAAACCATTAAGATTATGAAACTAGCTGTATATGAAATGCCGATGGATAGCATTGGTATCAATAGCTATGCAGTAAGTTATACTTGGACCAACCCGGAAGCCAAACGATTAGGCATCAACTTGCGTAAGATTGTATCTGGCTGGACACTCATCGAACCAGGCTATATCAACTCTAATAATCTGAACAAGTGATGATTAATACTTCGGAAGCCTCGGAGACTTCCGAAGTATTAATCACTTTCCAAAAAATTCCCACCACACGCCATTCGGGCTCAAGACCGCGAAGATCTTTCTTTCTCCATAAGGAGATAGTTCAATGGATTGTAAGGGTCTTAGAATTTCTCCCCCTTTGTTCTGTAACTGATCATGATAAGTCTCTATACCATCTACCTCCACCCGATACAGCAACCAGCCACGGTTAGGAGGACGACTCACGGATGAGAAATCCTTACCTATCACGCCTTCAAAGGAGACGATCTGAAAGATTGTATCTCTGGTACCGTCAAAAGATAGGATGTGTGCATGGGTTACCACTTCAGTAACTATATTGAAAGGTAAGCCAAACATATTCTGCTGGGGGCTGTCCTTCTTCACTTGGTAACTATTTAGCAGCTGACAGCTCAGCTTCTCCTGATAAAAGTTTAGCGCTTCTTCCAGGTTTTTCACCACGATGGAGGAGTTGTAAATATGGGAAGGAAAAGCGATTGGGGCGCTCAACTCCATCGATGGCTCTAGGCGATGCGTAAACGCTATGATAGTATCATCCGGTCCACGCATTAGTACATCATACAAAGTAAATGGTCCCATCGTTTGCAGTAAGGGATCGCTTAATCCATGCCAGCCCAGTTCTCTCAAGTGATCAAATGTGGTTGGCACTTCGTGAACGCGCAGGTTGATATCCATAATCCCACCGGTGTCCCAAGGTTGCTGCGAGGATCGGATATACTGCTGCTCCAGTCCTGAGAATTGCACCAGGCGCAACTGGCCCGTAGGATGATGATTTGACTGAAGTAGCACCGCCTCTGCCGCCCCTCCGTCTTCTAAGTCCCAAAAGGCAAGGATTTCCTTAGGTACAGCTCCTTGATCAACAACATTCCACCCACCATAGCTTTCAAATAGCATACGAGTTTTCTCCAGACCACCCGTACTATAGATGATCTCTTGAATTCCTTTTAAGGTAAAACTCGACATCTTACTGCCCTGGTAGAATCTGATACAAGACCATCAGATGGCCATCAAAATCAATAAAGGCCTGCTCTCTAAAGGTAAAGTCTGTTCCTTCATCAACTTTCGGCGCCGTAATTTCTAAGCCTAGGGCTTCAATCTTCGCCATAACCGCCGGAAGATCGTCGACCTTAATCACGCCTGCCGTCATCAGGGGAGCACTCGGTTTTGGCAACTCAATACCAGTAACCTCAGTCAGAGCCAAAGTACGAACTTGAGTAGGTGAAGAGAGGGTGGCAAAACGAATCTTTGCTTCCTTGGGAATCTTAAAAACCGGATAGGAGTACGAATCTTCGCTAGACTCTGAGATTTGAAAAACTTCAAAACCCAGAATGTCTCTGTAGATCTCCAGGGACCGATCTATATCTGCTACTAAAATGGTGGCGCGCTTGAAGAGTACACCTTCATCAGCTTTTGTGGAACTAGACATAGTGGAAGTAGTTGTTTCAGCCTCACTGCCTGCCGCGGCCTCTGTTGCTGCTCCACTACAGGACAAAAGTCCTGCACACAAGAACAGTCCCATACCAAAGCAATAGACTTTATAAGAGGTTGGAAGTGCGAGATCAGGCATGTGATGACTAAGATTTATAAGGTTTAAAAAGGTTGTTTTTCGATTTCTCATCTTCTAAAAGTAATTAATTAATTTAATTAACTATTAATATGGTTAATCATTTGTCTTCTATAGTCTTTCAATTTCGATACTTTAGAGAAATGAGGTGCAGGACAATTAACTATATTTGTTCTGACCACAACTGAGCAACTATGACCAAATACTTTTCTCTAGGGCTTTTCCTATTTCTCCTTTCATGGCACAGCCTGTCTGCCCAACTCAAAATAGAAGATGTCAAAGCTGAATCCTTTGGCCTATCCACAGATAGACTCGATAGATTGAACAAGGTTATGCACCAATATGTGGATGAGGGTCAGTTGGCTGGTGTACAAACCGCCATCATGCGAAAAGGCCAACTAGTGCATTTCGACACGTATGGGTTTGCAAATGTGGAAGAAAAAAAGGCTTTGCAAGACAATAGCATGTGGCGCATTTATTCCATGACAAAGCCTATTGTTTCTATAGCTCTCATGATGCTCTACGAGGAAGGCAAATTTCAATTGAACGACCCTGTTCATCTCTATCTTCCAAACTTTAAAAACCTCAAGGTTCACCAGGGTGAAGGGCAGACTATCGCGGCCAAGAACAATATCAGGATCATAGACCTTCTAAGGCACTCTTCTGGACTAGGCTATGGTTGGGGACCTAATACTTACGTAGATTCGCTCTACCGAACCTCTAACCTTTGGGGTCAAGCTGATCTTAAGGCCTTTGTACAACAACTCAGTACACTTCCTCTATACCATGAGCCAGGAACAGCCTTCCGATATGGAGTATCTACTGATGTGTTAGGCCATTTGGTTGAAGTTTTATCAGATACATCTTTAGATAAATTCTTGTCGAAAAGGATATTTCAACCCTTAGGTATGGAGGATACGTACTTTGAGGTGCCTGATGAAAAAGAAGGGCGATTTGTCGCTAGTTATCGTACCGATAAGCAGGGGAAACTGCAGGTTATCGATCATCCGAATCGCAGTCGCTATACGCAGAAGGTCAGTTTGTTTTCTGGTGGTGGTGGTTTAGTATCTACTAGCTACGATTATCTGCGCTTTTGTCAGATGCTGCTGAATGGGGGGCAACTAGAAGGAAAAAGACTGGTTAGCCCCAAAACAATTGAGCTGATGACACTGGATCATCTTTCCGAAATATCCTATGGTGGTTTTGGCATTAATCTGCCTACGAGAGGACATGGTTTTGGCTTAGGCTTCTCAGTGGTGAAGGATCTAGCGGCTACCGGAGCAACGGGTTCGGAAGGCACCTACGGTTGGGGCGGAGCTGCAGGCACCTACTTCGGGATCGACCCGAAGGAAGACCTAATTTACCTTATGATGATTCAACTGCGTCCCTATAGCCATCTAAAGGCGAGAGAAAAATTTAGGACTATGGTTTACCAAAGTATCATTGAATAATCGAAGTTCAGCAAATCAATTGGTGCTAGAGGACTCCGTATCAAACTGCGGGTATCTACCCAAAAAGAGGAGTGGTAGTGCCCCCACCAAGAAGGCAATAACTGCATACCCTAAAATGGCATTATAGCTCCCCGTTGCTGTAAAGGAATAACCAAATATGTAAGGACCAAAGCCCGCACCTAGTGCAAAGAAACCATATAAAATACCATATAGGGTAGCATAGTTTTTCATTCCGAAATACCGCGACACGAGATAGGCCATTAAATCATATTCCACCCCAGCGGCAAATCCCAAGATCATCACAGCTACAATAGCCATCTCATAGGAGAGATCCGCTTGTTGAAAGAGCAAGCAAGAGATGGCCGGTATACTAAGCAAGACTGCCGCCACGGCTGGGGCCCAGAGACGATCCAAAAGATATCCTCCAACTAGCCGGCCAATAATCACCGCATAACCAATAAAGCTGGCGATAACTACGGCCTCAGCGGCATCGAAGCCTTTGGTACTCAATATTTTCTCCAGATTCGGTATGGGGCCTCCTACTGCAAAGGATACCGGAATAAAAGCAAACGCCATTAGCCAAAATCGCCACCCTCTTAGCGCTTGGCCCAATTCTAATCCCGTTTTCTCAGCAGTGGTATGCGAAGGTATTTCACGTCTGAGTCGATCAACCTTATCCTGGACCTTTGGATCATCGGTATCTCTAAAGGCAAAATAGGCTACCGGAAAAGCAATTAAGATAGGGAGTAAACCTAATGCTATATAAGCCACCCGCCAGTTGTAATTTTCAATCCACCACGCTGCATAGAGTTTTGCTAAGGCTCCAAAAAGTCCGGTACCCAATAGAGAAAGCCCCAAGGCCAAGCCTCTATTCTCATTAAACCAGTTGTTAACCGCTCTCGTCCAGGTAATGGGTAAAGTACCAGCGCCTGTGATAGCCAGCAATACCCAGAGGAATAAATACAACCGATGAGACCCTGTGTTCAGACTAAAAGCCATGAAAGTCAACCCAAATAGAACTACCGAAACTAAAGTCGTTTTACGCACCCCTACCCTATCCGTGATCATCCCTATCAAAGGTCCCATGACTAGCGCCCCCAAAGTGAAGATGGGTAAGGCTGCCATTACTTGATTCATTCCCCAGCTGAACTCTGCTGTGAGCGGCCCTGCCAACACACCAATGGTATAGAAAGGTAGCGGGGACATCCCCAACCCGATCCCAAGTGCAGCAGATAGAACAATCGGCCAACCGTATTTAAATTCCTTTGCGTTGGAGAATTTCATTATTTCTGAGCGTTGATCGCTACCAATCCCAGCCTTTCGATTGGGCCTATTTTGCATAAAATGATAGCCACAGATGCTTCATATGGCATGAAACACGAGTGATTAGGCAGCAGCTATTTATCTATAATTAACCCAATTAACTATTTTTTCTTTTTTATTTCATCAACTTTACAACCATAAATTTTTTTATAGCTTAATTTTTCAAAATTTATCGGTTTTTCATTTAAAATAATTAACTTTGTTAATGATTAATATTATTAACTATTTTCTTTTTTAATCCTTTAAGCTTTACTCCATGGGAATGACCATTACTGAAAAAATAATGGCGAACAATAGTGGCCGTGAAAAGGTAGTGCCAGGCGAGCTGGTTTGGGTGGATGTACACACAGTAATGACCATGGATTATTTGGGCAAGCAATGCTTCAACAAGTTTCGCTCTTTGGGCAAAACAGAAGTATTTGATAAAGACCGTGTCATTTGCGTATCTGATCATCTCGTCCCTCCTCCAAATCAAAAGTTCGCTACCATGCTCAATGAATGGCGAGCGGTAGTTCGAGAACACGATATCACACACTTTTATGACTTAGGCCGACAGGGAATCGCCCACCAGATCATGGTAGAGCAAGGTCATGTTTTGCCAGGGAAGATAAGCATTGGAACTGACTCCCATGCCAACACTTATGGCGCTGTAGGCGCTGTCGGAAATGCTGTTGGTGTTACGGATGCAGCCGTGGCCATGGCTACGGGTAAAGCCTGGTTTAGAGTTCCTGAAGCAGTAAAATTTCATATTACTGGAGAATGGCAACCCTGGGTGATGGCCAAGGATCTATCACTGCACATCATGGGCATGATGCACTGGAATGGTCATCTGATCTATAAGACCTTGGAATATTGTGGGCCAGCCATCGAAGCACTGGATATGGCAGGTAGAATGACGCTCTGTAATATGACGGTCGATTTAGGTGCCAAAAATGGTATTGTGGCACCAGATAAGGTAACTGCAGCCTACCTGAAACCAGTAGCCAAAGGCGATTGGGAACCCCTCCAGAGCGACCCAGATGCAAACTACGAGGCGGTCTATGAGGTAGATGTTTCAAAAGTCGTACCGACCATAGCCAAGCCCCACAAATTAGATGATACGGTCCCCGTTGCCGAAGTAGAAGGCACCCCCTTCAACAAGGCCTTCGTAGGCACCTGCACCAACGGAAGAATCGAGGACCTAGCTATTATGGCCAAGATATTGGAAGGGAAGCGCATTCATCGCGATGTAAATATGATTGTGGTACCTGCTAGTCAGGATGTCTACCTTCAAGCCATTAAGAAAGGCTATCTCACTACCTTAATCGAAGCTGGAGCAGCCATCGATACACCTAGCTGTGCCGCTTGTGCAGGCATTCACACTGGGGTAGCAGGAGATGGAGATATTGTCCTTAGCGCAGGCAATCGAAATATGCGCGGTAGGATGGGAAGCAAGGAGGCAGAGATCTATCTGACCTCGCCTGCCGTTGTTGCCGCCTCTGTCCTTACCGGCAGGATTACTGATCCCAGAAATTTATAGCTCAGCATATCTAACACCCATGAAGCGAAGACATTTCATTAAGACGGGACTCCTGGCAAGTGCTGCCGCTGCAAGTATGAGCCTAGCATGCAATCGGAAATCCGATGCCGAGGTGATCGTTCTTGGAGGGGGTTTATCTGGTCTATATGCTACTTATTTGCTGGAGCAAGCAGGGAAAGAATGCTTGCTTTTGGAGGGAAGTCCAAGATGGGGAGGTCGCCTTTATACCAAAAAAGACTGGCCGGGAACACCTGATGTTGGCGGTCGTGGTATAGGTGATAAATACACGCTAGTTAAGGGATTGATTGACGAATTTGGAATTGAAGTCATTGACATTACGGCAGGTTTCGGATCTCCCACTGCCTTGTATTTCAAAAATCAATTGATCAAAACTGAAGATTGGCCAGATTTAGCCAGTAATCCTTTGCCCGAGGCTTTGCGTTCACTCGTACCGGCCCGCCTGGAAGGTACGGCGATGCGGCAGACTCCGGCACTGGAAGCCATCGATGCGTGGTATCAGAAACCAGGACTAGATAAGCCCCTAGCAGAGCTATTGCAAAAGGGCGGGCTTGATGAAGCAGGCTTGGCCTTAGTGAATATCAGTGCCAATTACAACGATATTTATCAGACCTCAGCACTTAACTCTATGCATAGTGCAGCATTTCGCAAATTCAATGGATCACGAAGGGTTTTCAACATAAAGGATGGAAGTTCTACACTCACGGACGCCATCGCAGCCAAACTCACTTCCCCAAAGCATCTACAAAAGAAAGCAACACAGATTCTACAAGAGGCGGGGAACGTTCGGGTGCAATGCGCCGATGGTACCACCTATCGAGCTAAACAGTTGATATGTACCCTGCCTTTTTCTACCTTAAGAGATCTGGATCTTCAGATTCAAGTAAACCCCAAGCAAGGAAAGGCCATTCAAGAACTAGGATATACCAAGATCACGCAAATACACTTCCGGCCGACCGAGCCCTTTTGGGAGTCAGATGAAATGCCCATCCAGATGTGGACAGATTCACCTTTGGAACGAATATTTGATTTCAGCAAAACCAATGATGGCAGTCAGCTAGCCGCTTGGGTGAATGGAACGGGTGCAGATCGATTTAATCAAATGTCAGATAAAGAAATTGCAGATTTCACTTTTGGGCAAATGGCGCGCATGCGTCCTGCATCTGAAGGGAAATTGGAATACATAGGTACCCATAAGTGGGGGCAGTATGAGTTCAATAAAGGTGCTTATGCTGAATTTCAGGCGGGTCAGGTGGGCTGGTTCTCCGATATGATTCGTCCTGCGGGCAACGTTCATTTCGCCGGAGAACACACTGCCAAGGAGTCTCGAGGAATTGAAGGGGCCGCTGAATCAGCAGCGAGAGTAGTGAAAGAATTGATTTAAAGCATTACCAGAAAAAATATCGGCCATGATAACAGGAAAATGTTGGGTTGCTAGTGATTACGTGATGGCTTATGACATCATCATTCAACAATTTTGGACTTCTCCCATCGACAAGGAAGAGAATAGCAAATGGGTGATGGCCGGCGTGGACGAGTCCTTTAATAAAGAAAATGGCTTCAAAGACAATGGATATACCTTTATCGTAGCAGCACACAATTTCGCCGGCGGAGGCAAAAGTATCGAGCATGTGATCGCAGGGCTGATGGGGGCAGGGATACAAGCTGTTTTTGCGGATAGCTTTGCACGCCTACAATTCAGAAACGCCATCAACTATGGCCTTCCTTTCGTCACCTCCAAGGACATTGCCAAGGGCTGCGAAACCGGAGACGAACTGCAATATGATCCCAGCTCGGGGACGATCAAAAATCTGACTAAAGGAACTGAATTTCAATCTGTGCCAGCTGCTCCGTTCATTGCTGAAGTAGCAGAAGCCGGCGGATTAATGAATTTTGTCCGAAACAAGATTGCCGCAGGTGAACCCATTGGATAGATTGACCTACAAAGAAATGCGATCTGTAATCTCGAAACGAAACGTATGAAAGAAAACCAACTCAAGAAGAGAATAGCGGCAGGGAAAGCCTGTTTTGGAGTCATCTCGCCTACTGTCGACCCCATCATTTGCGAATATATCGGTTGGCTAGGCATGGACTACTATATGATCGATGGAGAACATGGCGCCATCACCGCCTCAGATATCGTAAACCTTGTAAGAGCCTGTGAGTTGACCGGCTGCACTCCTTTGGCTAGAATTAGAAGTACCGATCCTAAGTTGATATTACAGTTCATGGATGCGGGTGTGATGGGGGTAATGATGCCAACGATCAATTCAGTACAAGATGTAGAACAGCTGGTCGAAGCCATCAAGTATCCTCCAATTGGTAAGAGAGGCTTAGGCCCAGTAAGAGCAGCAGACTATATGCAGGGTCCGATGTCTCAGGGAGAGTATGTGCAATTTGCCAATGCACAGACCTTGGTCATGCCACAAATTGAAACCCTTGAATGTGTTCAAAACTTGGAAGCTATTTGCCAGGTTGAGGGTGTAGATGGATTCATCATTGGGCCGCGGGACTTGGCCATGTCCATGGGCTACTACGATGGACCAGGTCACCCAGAGGTCAAAGAAACTTTAGATCATATCTTCAAGACCGTTCTAGCGGCAGGGAAGTTCTTCGGGACGGTAGCTGGTACGCCGGAGCAAGCCCAGGCCCTAATTGACAAAGGAGCAAGCATGATCCTTAATTCGGTACAAGGACTGATCAAGGTAGCCGGTAAGAATTTTCTAAAGGCTAGACCGGAATAGGATTCAGCAATGATTCATTTATAAAATTCCTTCTTAGACAAATCTCTTGGAATTCCATTTTGAGTGTCTTCCAACACGAGATCTATCAAAGAATCATAAAAAAAGCTTATGGCAGCATTAGTTGTCTTATTCGACCTAAAAGACGAAGCCTCAAAACAAGCCTATGAGAATTGGGCTCAAACTACGGATGTACCCACAGTAAAAGGCTTGGCCTCGATTGATGATTTCAAGGTTTTCAGTCTCAATTCTGTAATGGGGAGCACCGAAAAACCGCCTTTCCAATACTGTGAAGTGATCATGATCAATGATATGGAGAAACTAGGCCCTGAATTGGAGACTGATACGATGAAACGCGTAGCCAGCGAATTTCAGGCATTTGCAGAGAATCCCATTTTCATCATCTCAGAACAAATTGCCTAGTATGTTTAAGCTAGCGGGTAAAACGGCTGTGGTTACTGGTTCTGGTCGCCGAAAAGGCATCGGTGAAGCCCTAATTATGCGTTTTGCTGAGGAGGGCTGTAATGTCGTGATCTCTGATCTAGGACAGGCCAAGGGAAAAGAGTTCGGAGCAGAGCATATCGGGAATACCGAAGAAATGGAAGCGATCGCCGCAGACGCTAGAGCTCTGGGGGTTCAAGCTATTGCAGTACCCTGCGATGTCCGGATGGAGGACCAGGTATCGAACTTGATTCAAGCAACGATCAAGGCCTTTGGGCAATTGGATATCATGGTCAATAATGCGGGGGTAGGTTATATCATGGAGCCCTTTACAGAATTTAAGGAGAGTAGCTGGGATGCCGTACTAGATGTCAACCTAAAAGGAGCATTCCTTGGCTCCAAACATGCTGCCATCCAAATGATCAAGCAAGGGCATGGCGGCTCAATCATCAATATCGCAAGTCAAGCCGCAAAATCAGGGTTCCCCTTCGCAGCAGCCTACACGGCTTCTAAACATGGTTTGGTTGGCCTCACTCGCTCGAATGCCATAGAATTGGGAAAACACAAAATTCGAGTTAATGCCGTCTGCCCAAATCATATCACTACCGGCTTGGGCCATTGGCAAAACCAGTTTTTCAGCGAAAAGCTTGGCCTTGACTATGAGACTTACTTGCAAGGCATCGTAGATCGAAATCCACTGCAAAGAACGGGTTTAGTAGAAGATATAGCCAAAGCCGTTGCCTTTTTGGCCTCCGAGCAATCGAGTTATATTACGGGAGAAGCCATGAATGTAAGTGGTGGTGAAGAATATCACTAAGCTCGCCTATTTCCTAATCACTCCTACTGCGGAGCTACCTAAGCTACGAAAGTCTAGCACAAAACCCTTCCTCTCTTTTCTCGTTAAGAAAAGAAGGTTCTAGGCCGTTTTATTAAACCTAAAAAGACATTGCCGTTGAAACTAGGAATAGACATTGGAGGAACTTTCACAGACCTGGTCTTACTAGATGAACAGAGTGGTAAGTTGCAATTTGGCAAAACACTCACCACCTATCCTGATCCGACGGATGGAATCATCAATGGTATCCAAGAACTCATCCAAAACTTCGAGCTGTCCTTGGAAGATTTGGACAGTATCGTCCATGGTACCACCCTGGTCACCAATGCAGTAATTGAGCGGAAAGGGGCGAAAACGGCTTTAATCACCACAGCTGGATTTGAGGACGTCTTGGAAATAGGCCGAGAGCTTCGCTACGATATTTACGACATTAGTTTAC
>ENA-UENV01000143-UENV01000143.1-marine-metagenome-genome-assembly--contig:-NODE-143-length-22187-cov-194.176627_pt1 | contig 22187 bp, 11 predicted proteins | sample MGYA00237878_ERZ529328 | MGnify/ENA primary metagenome ERZ529328 (study PRJEB26372, sample SAMN05368348) | marine metagenome | biome: cultured habitat; feature: ocean water; material: water; isolation... | reverse complement strand
ATTTGACTAGATAATTTTCGTGATGTTGGGTTTGGTAAACTAAACCCCACCTACAAATTTGCGGAAGTAAATTAAAAGACTACGCAAAGTTACAAATTTCTTCTTATGTTATCTAGGCTCCGCTGCCAAAACTCAGCCAAACTGTACTGGAAATATTTCAACTAGAAATTAATTATTATATTCCTAAAAATGATTCTTGGTTTGCCAAAATGAACTTAGAATTAACTTGATATAATGGTGTATTGAAAATATTAATAGTACTTATTTTTGTTGGTGCGATACTGATAGAAATGTCATCAAAAAAAAGAAAATAAAGAGTAATAGTAAAAATATTGAAATATCTAAAAAATACACTCAAGTTAAACAGGAGTTATTATTAGTAATTAAAATGGGATTAAAACTAAAATTGGGATATAAATCTGTGGAAAGTTTATCAGCTATTTCAAAAATAGATAGTCTGAAATTGTTAGAGAGAATAGTATTCCAAATTCCCCAAATTTCTCAAAATATGAGTTGCAAAAACTATATAATCAATAGTTAAAAAACATTGAATATTAGCCATTTGTTTACTGATATGATGAGATAACTTAAATATCTAATATAGTAAAAGTGATACATTTAATCAACCTGTTTCCTGATTACTAGAAATTCTACCTGAAGACTGAAAGATCAAAGCCGCTTTAAGGCAGGAAGTAAGAGGCATTATCCTAAAGTAATATAACTTAGATGAGTTCGAGCTTTTTTTTAACAAGTCCAGTGATTTTAAATAAGATTTAAGATTGTTAAATCTAGGTTTAAGGGATTTTCACCCAAAAAAAGCAATTGCTTGAGTACTATAAACTATCAAAGGATTGAAATATAAAGCTTACAGCTTTTTTTTTGGAAAAAAGTACTAGCTTTCTAGTGGCTTAAGCTCAGAGGTTATCATATTTTATGTAAGCAAATTGCAAAACTTTGATTATAACACAAAAAATCTGGAAATTTACAATCATTAATCAGGTTGGAAATTAAGGTTTAGTCATATAAAAAATGCAAAATTAAATTTTAAACAACTGATATCACAAAATCAGATATAGTTATAGTAGAATGATATAAATTATTTTCACTTAATATCAAAAATAGGATGATTTAGGCGGCCATTTGTCGAGACTTACAAAAACTTGAATTAAGCTATAAAAAAAACGTTGTACAGTAGCTAGGGAGCGATACCAAGAGTGCAAAAATTAAGAGGAGAATACTAGAAAAATGTGAAAGATATAAATCCAGAAAACTTAGTATTTTTTAGATTAAATAAGTGTAATACTAGGTAAAAAAAGAACTTATGAAAATTTGGAGGGACTAGGATACATGAAATAAAGCTATTTTATCCAGGCTAAAAAAATAAACACATTAATTGGTATTGGTACAGAAATGTTGAATGCGGTAATAAAAGTTTACATATAAGCTTAACCTAGTCTATAGGTAACATTTTCATCTTATCCAATTCAAAAATAATAACGTATATAGAATAGAGAAATAAAAATGCCAGCACCCAACCACCTTAGTCAAAAACAACGTCAAAATTTACTGAAAATTTTTAGAGAAAGTGAAAGTCCTTTAATTAGGAACAGAGTAATGATTTTGTTATTGATGAATGACGGAAAGACTTATGAAGAAATCAGTGATTTTTTACAAATATCTTATCCTACAGTAGCATATTGGGCTATGCAAGCAGACCCAGATCAACCGGAAAGTTTTACAGATGGAAGGTCCAAAGGAAATTATAGAAAAGCTACAGAACAATATATCAATTTGCTATTAAAAATAGTTGATAATAAACCATCGAAATACGGGTATCAATTTGGTAGTTGGACAGCAGAAAAATTAGTAAATCACCTGGAAAAAGAAACTGGCATTAAGTTGAGTAGTTCTCAAGTAAGGAGGATTTTAAAACAAAAAAAAGCAGATTTATTATCTGAGCAAAACAAAGCCAAGAATAGCGACAAAAATCAAAAAGAAAAAAAAATGACTTGAGTTTTAATAAGAAAAAGCATTCCTTTTATTTTAATTGTTTGACCAGAGATTTTTTTTAGTCATTCCAACTTAATTATCCAAGATTTTTATATTACTCTTGAGCACTAATATAGCAGTAAGCTCTGGCATATTTACAGTCCCAACCCTCTAAAGACAGTCCAAAGCCTCTAAAGTAAGTCCTTATAACAAAAATTGTAAATACACCAGCGCACTTTGCTATATCATCTATCCTTGCTATTTACAGTAGATGAGCTATTAAATGACGTACAGGATAAATAATAAAAACATTGTAGTGAAAATTTTGCCCCTGGTTATTGTACCTAACCGGCAGCAACAAACCCCTGTATTTTTAAGGGGCAATAATATATTTTTCCTCAGTTATCTAGTCATTCCATTAATCTTTGTGTTACAAACTAACTATTTATTAACATAATTTTAAATGATAACTTCTACATTTATTTAAATATATTCATGTTTAAACGAGGAAAATAAACTATATTTAGTATTTGAGTTTAGGTTATAAATTTTGTGTTTTAGGGGATCTAGAGAACTTAGTAAAGAGCAGCAATATCGAGATAGTCTTAAGGGTTAAGACTATATAAACACCCTTGGGTAATTTCTGTCATTATATTGTGAACTACCCAACCTTAAAGGTACAGTAACTAATTACCTGGAGTTGATATTACTAATCTTTCCAACATTTCTCTGTGCTTCGATACAGGAGCAAGAGTATTTGCTGCTATCATCCCACTTACTGCCACTGCAGGTAAACCAATACCAGGAAAAGTAGAGTCACCACAACATAATAACCCCGGTAATGCTATAGGTCCAGGGAATAACCCCTCCCCAGCACGAATTGCCGGACCATAAGACCCCCGATGACGACGAAGAAAACGTTCGTGAGTTATGGGAGTTCCTACTAATTTAACTTCACAACGGGAACGAATATCAGGTATTATTCTCTCTAACCCTCGCCACATTACCTCAGCTCTTTCCTGCTTTTGTTGTGCATATTCTTGACTCTTTCTATCCATACCCTGCCATAGTTGATATGGTTCATTTCCTGGAGTATAAACATGAATAACGTGCTTTTTTGGGGGTGCAAGAGTAGAGTCTATTAAGGATGGAATAGATACTAATACAACATTTTGGGGCGCATCTATTTGATCCCAATGATTGACAATAATATGATGACAGGATAGATCTGGTTTGATATCTGTAGCATCAATACCTAAATGTAAGTGCATAAAACTATTACATTCTGGTGTTGCTTGTCGTTCTTCCCGCCAAGATGTTGAAACAGCATCCTCTGAAAGTAATTTCAAAGTATCCCAGACAGAAGCATTTGAAACTACTGCTTGCTTTGCCCGAATTTCCTCTCCATTCTGCAACAATACCCCAACAGCACGCCCACCTCTAATTACTATCTCTTCCACATGAGCATTTAACATTAGTTGACCGCCATGACGTTTTAACCCCCTCACTAAAGCATCAACTATTGCTCCACTACCACCTATAGGATAGTCAAGTACAACTCCCGGTCGATACCATTCAGCAAACATAAATGCAACTTCAGCAGCACTGGTACCATTTGCTGGCAAGCCTGAAAGTAGGAAGCAAAGCAAATCAAACCAATTTCGGATAAAAGGGTCTGTGACAACCTCTTCAAGAATTTCGGAAAACGCTCCCGTTAACTTAGCAATGTTAAAAGTGTGCTTTGCCATAGTAGGTAGAAATTGCCCCATTGTCATTATTGCTCCTAGGTCAAAACGGACAGAAGCAGGAGGAAGAGCGATCGCTGCTTCTGCTAGTGGAGCCATAATTTTTTGTAGTTTACGCCACTCTGCTACAGCACCTTCACCTCTCAGCTTTTGGAGAACATCACAAAATTGGTCTGCACCCACTGATGTATTAAAGTTACCTTCTGGTAAACAACAACCCCAAGTCTTATAAGTTACACAGGGTACTGACTCACCGATAGCATCCAAAACTTGTGCTAGTGGGTTAGTAGAAGGGCGATAGGAAAGACCAGAATGTAAAGATGGTCCTGAGTCAAATTTAAATCCCTGACGCTCAAAACTATGAGCAGCACCTCCAGCAATAGAATGACTTTCGCAAACTACGACATCAAAACCATAGTGCGCTAGTAAAGCAGCACAGCTTAAACCACCAATTCCACTACCAATTACAATTACATCTGTTTGAGACATTTTATTTGGTTAATTATTTTATTTGGTTAATTATTTAATTTAGCGTTTTATTGATCAGGATAACAGCAAAAGTCTAAAATTTGTAGAAAATGTGCTAAACCTTAGTCCAATAATATAGACGGGTGGGTTAGTAATCTTGGATAGTTAACTTTCTACAGTTGAAAACTAGTATTTTTGTACACAGTATGGTAGAGTAGTAATAAAAATAACACTCCACCTCAAGTGTCAGAATTAATCCAACAGTGGAAAAGGTTGTATTCAAAATCTCTATCCATGAGCACTGATGTTTTTCAATTTTGATGACAGAATGTTCCACCAACAGCATTTTAAAATAAAGGTAAAGGTTGATTGAAATCATAACCAGGAAACACCCGTGCTATTTGCGATTTACTGAAACCAAAGTGCTGTTGAAAAATACTAGCGATCGGATTTCGGAAATCTGTCGTTACAGTTAAATCACGTTTTTGGAATAATTCTGATTCATCTAAACCAGGCCATTCTCCATAAACCTGACCCCCACGCAAGCCACCACCTAAGATCCACATCACATTACCATGACCATGATCGGTGCCACCATTACCATTTTCTTTAACTGTGCGACCAAACTCTGATATTACTAAAATCACGGTATTTGAGTAAAGTGAACCCAATTCCTGAACTAGAGTAGCTAAACCTTCCCCAAGAGGTTTTAATCGTCTTGCTAACACACCTTGACTGTTGCCTTGGTTAACGTGAGTATCCCAACTACCCAGAGCCAAAAACCCTAATTGCGTTCTGGAATCACCAACCATAATTTGAGCCAAATTTTTAGCATCACTTGCAAAGCCTGTTGGCGGTGGTGCGCCACCCGAAGATTCTACCATTTCTTTCTCCAAGTCAGCTAATAATAAGTCCCTTGCTTGACGACCTTCTTGGTAAACTATACTCAGTTCATCATTGCCGTTATAAAGGCGATCGAATGCTGCATAAACTTTGGGGCGATCTATTGGCAAACTGCGGGTAGACTTTTTACCTGTGGGGAGACTGGCAACTGGCATTTCACCCATGAGAATGCGAGGTGGTGTATTGCCTAAGTTTACTGCTTGAGTAGGTCTATCTTTTGGGATGTTTGCTAACAGACGATTCATCCATCCATCAAGTATTTTTTTGTTACCTGGTATGCCTGTTTCCATATAATATTGAGCATCAAAATGAGAGCGAGTATCGTTGTTTAAACCACAAGCGTGAATAAAAGCTAAACTACGATTTTGCCAGAAAGGCATGATGCTTCCTAAAGCTGGATGTAAACCAAATTGACCGTCTAAATTTATTGCTCCATTTTCTTCTCCTGGGGCGGGAATGGCTATTTTGGGTCGCACATCATAATAAGCGTCTTCTTGATAGGGAATAACTACATTTAACCCATCGACTCCTCCTCGGAGAAAAACAACTATTAATTTTTGACGATTATTGGTTTGAGCTAATCCTTTTGCCACCCAAGCATGACTACCAATAGAGATAATTCCTGAAGCAGATAATAAACTAGCTAATTGTAAAAATTTTCTTCTTTTCATACTTCCTCCAAAATATTAAATATTGTCAAGTTTATTTTCAAATTTTAGGTATTTTTTGCTTCTAAAAATAGCGGTATCTATAGTTAATTTTTAATTTTTAATATCATCACAACTGGAAGATAATTCTCCTTGTAATTAAAAGTTGAATCTTGAGCTAAAAATCAGGTCTCAAGCCTCCCATTTCAAGAGGATAAAAAAATTAACTTCACTATTTCAAGCTATATCTTCAGTCATAGGTATTGATAACTAATAACTGATAACTAAAATGACAGATTAATCAGTAGAAAAATTGACCATAACTTTTAATTTATTTTTTCATCATTTCTGGACTACCTAAAATTAATGCTGCCTGTAAATTATCTGGACTATTGTTAATAACGGCTTGAGTTTGGGTAGAAAATCTATTTCCTAAAGTTGCCCTAAGTTGCTGATAATTTACCAGTTTAGGCTTTCCTTGATTCAACTGACCACGGGATATAATTGTAGCAAAACTAATCCGACGCATTATAGCATCAGGATTTAACCATGCTTCTTGAGTGTTTTTATAGCCGTCAGGAGTCTTACAGCCATAAAGGTTCATTCCTAATTGACCTAAAATTCTTTTAATTCTGCCGAATCTTGGGTTTTCGGTACCCGTTGATCTAGCAGCAGAAATAATATATTGATAAGGGTTTTTAAACTTACTATCATAATATTTTTCATTCCAAAACTCAGAACTATTAAATAAGGTTTCTAATACATAACGAATATTGCCATTAGTTTCTTGAAATCTTTGATCTAGTTTATTAACTAAGCTACTGGGAGGTACATCGGCAACAAAATATTGAGCTAATTTATAACTAATAAAATGGGCAGTAGATGGATGTTTTGCTAAAATATCTAAAGCCTTTTCTCCCTCTTCTACTCCACCACCTTTAATGGGTACTCCTAGGAATATTTTGTCACTATTATCATGGCGATTTTGATAAAACTTAAACCCACTACCATCTTCACTAAGGTACTTTATTCCCCAACCTGTAAAAATTCTTGCTAAAGTTATTATCTCTTGTTGTGTATAACCTCCATTAATTCCCATACTATGAAGCTCCATAAGCTCACGGGCATAGTTTTCATTTAAGCCTTTAAATTTGCCACGGGCACCTTTACTACCAGGGGCAGTATTTAGCCAATTATCTAAATAAAATAGCATTGCTGGATGATGGGCTGTTGCTCCTAATAAATTACGAAAATTACCAAGTGCATAAGGTCGAATAGCGTCTCTTTCGTAAGTCCCTACCCAGAGGCGAGTTAAGTAACCTTTACCTACAGAAATATTGAAGTGGTTAAACCAAAAATCTACCATTACTTCTTGTAGTTGTTTGTTGCTCAATATTCCTTGAAGTAAACGTGCATTTTCTGATTCCCGTAAAATTTTTCTGATATTTTTATTTCTTATTTCTATTCGTTGTTTTTGAGTCAAATTTTTATCTCTTTTTTTAACTGGAGAGACAGTTTTTTGATATAATTCTGTTGGTGATAAGTAGAAATTGGTTAACTTAGCCATTTTTTGTGTAAGTTGAGGAGATTCTCTAATAGTTTCTGGTCTCAGTTGAGATTTAATATAATTATCAATTCCTATAGACTCAACTCGTTCTATATCTCCTGGCCTAGGGCCCAAAGTCAGACGATTTAAAACATGGATTGTTTTGGTAGTAATAGATTGACTATAGGCGTAGCTAGGACTTGATATACCTAGGCAGATAATTAAGCTTAATAGCAAAGATATAATCCAGTATCTAAAGGTTTTTGGTATCAACTATTCCTCCTGAAATACTCTAATTTTTTTGACTTGTATTATTTAACTTTTATATATTTTATAGCAGTTTTAATTCTAATTTTTTTTGCTTTTAGTCAACATTATTTACAATACAGCATATTTAAAGGATATAAATTACAAATATTAACAATAAAATGTTTGTTATGTCGGCTTTTTACCTGCGTATGTCTGCCTCACCAAGGTTGAATTTACTATATCATTCACAAAACAATTAAGTAATACCAATTCACCTTAGGGATGTCAGAAATAGTTTCCAATTTCAAATGTAAAATAATAATTTGCTTAAGCTATTGTTTAATCAAAATTTTTAGTCAATTAAATTGAGCCTTGTAACTTATTTTTTTTTTAATTCTGACTTTAGTCAAACAGTATAAGTTGGCGTTAAAATCTGTCGCTATATAACAAAATGTCAATACTACTCAAGTCAACTTTTTAAATAAGCTTGGACTTAGTATACAAATCTTAATATAGTTCAGTTTTTTCATACCTATCTAACTTATAACTCCAATATTTTAATTTTACCACTACAATATTTATTACAGTATTTCTAAAAAAGTTTTGAGCCTATAAAATCTTAATGTATGGCTTTTGACTCTGCCCTTTGGTCGGAATAAAAATGTTAGTTGACTTGCATAAAATTATATAACTCATTTATTTGTGCCATAACCTATGTCTAGCTTTGCCTCAATCTAATAAACTCTAATTAGGGAGCTTTCCAAATATTAATCTTCCGGTCCCAACCACCACTAACGATGATTTGCCCATTAGGACTAATTGCTACGACACTAATATAACTGTTGTGTCCCCTTAAACTTCCTTTTAATTTACCTGTACTCAGTTCCCAAAATTTGATTGTTTTATCCCAACTACCACTAATTAAAGTTTTTCCATCAGGAGTAATAACTATTGACCAAACTCCATCTAAATGTTCTTTTAAATTATGGATTAATTTACCTGTCTGTAAGTTCCAAATATTAATTGTGCCATTACTACTACTACTAGCTAAGATTTGACTATCAGGACTAAAAACTACAGACAAAATTGAAACAGAATTAGTATTAATAGTACGAACAAGTTGTCCTGTCTGCAAATTCCACAATTTAATCTGATTATCCTTGCTACCACTAGCTAAAAATTGCCCATCTGGACTAATGGCGATCCCATTGACTATCTCAGAATGTCCGGCTATTGTTTGCAGCAACTCCCCGCTAGCCAAATTCCAAATTTTAATAGTCCCATCCCAACTCCCACTAGCAAAAATCTTACTATTGGGAGCGATCGCAACTCCATCTACCACATCAGTATGTCCTGTGAGAGTTTGCACCAAGCTAATATCATTGATATTTTTATTTTTAGGTAGTTTCCATATTTTAATAGTTTTGTCATCACTTCCACTAATAACAAATTGTTCATCAGGAGTTACTGCAACTGAGTTTACTGACTCTGGATGTGCTTTCCAGATAGCTATAATTTCTCTATTCTCGATATCCCAAACTGAAATCATACCATTACTGCTTCCCATAACGATGTAAGCATTTAGAACAACTATTGAATTAACTATTCCACTAATTTCATCAGTAATTGCTTTTGCGAGAGTAAAGTCCAGGACAGTTTCAGTATCGTCCTCTCTGGTAGCAGTATTTGTAGCAACAGGATTTGTTGTTTCTGTTGGACTTGCTGGAGCTTGGATATTTTCAGGTATTTGAGAAACAATGGGCAATGAAACTCCTTGTCGCCAGTCCCAAAAAGTATTAATTTCAATCCCTCCTGAGACAATGACATCAGAGTTTTCTTGCAATTTGACAATACCATTAATAGCTACTAAGCGACCTTCTTCATTAAGTACAGGTCCACCACTCATCCCCGCTCTGACTAAATTATCATATAGTAAACTATAACCAGCAACAGGTTGCTGACGACCTTTCACCACTCCTGGGGTGCTCAGAAAAATTCGTTGCTTGAGATTGCTACCAGAACGAGGCCATCCCCCCACAAATACCTTAGTTCCAGAAACTAATTTAGTGGAGTCTCCTGTTTCGGCAATGGGGTAGTTTTGAGAACTGCTAAATGGTATGATGGCTAAGTCTATATTTGGCAATTGCTTGATTAAGGTATAGTAAACAGGGTGCATTTTTCCATCAGGTGTACGTACTTGGTAATCTCCTACTGTATTAACAACGTGCCAGTTGGTGAGTACATAATATGTGTCTCCTTGTTTTTCAACAATTACTCCTGAGCCACTTCTGTTTCTTCCGTCAATTCTAACTGTAATTTCGGCTGCAATTTTATTAATTTCTGATGCTGTTGATCCCAGAGCAATTTTTTGTGTTATTAGTGAATTAGTGATGGTAATAGCAACAATAAAATTCCTGATATTGGTTGTGTTTATATTGAGTAAGTTGCTAATAATAATTATGACAATTGTTTTCTTTAAATTCATTTTTTTTTAGTCATACAGCAATCCTATTTTTACTTTTTCCAAAATCTTGGCGCTTTCGGGAAATAGGGGATAGGTTTGGAAGAAATTGGCAAAAGTTTTGCAGTTTATTTCTTTTTAAATTTTCACAATCATTTGATAGGATTGCTATGGGTAATTTTTTAAGCTAGATGTTTAATCCTATATTTTCAAATCCAAAATATAGCTCAAATGCTATCTATACATAATTAATTCCTCCTCAAATATTCAGGATAAAGGATATGAGAACTATTCTATCGCAGTGAGTCCTGGCATATTTACAGTTCAAACCCTCTAAAGATACTCCAAACCCTTTACAGTAAGTCTTTATTAAAAAGCTTTAAATATACCAGATAACTTCGCTATAAATTGTTTTAGGGAGTACATAAGGACTTTCTATACACAGTTCCTAGTTCGTAGCAGGGCAAGCTCATCTAAAATTTTATTGACAAATCAATATTTTTGTCACCTGCTTGCAATACAAGCTTTTCAAGGAATTATAAATATCACAGAATTTTCATATTATCGGTTTTCGCGGTTTAACAATTGGAATGTATTTTCGTCACTAAATTAATCCCAAAACCTTTCAGAGCAATAGGTTCAGAAAATATACTATTTGTTAATGATTGTTAAGATGAGCTGACCCTATAGCTCGTAGTAATTTGGGAAACAGGAAGTAAAAAAAACAAAAATTTTCTAATTGTAATATAATAGTATAAATAAAGTGCTAAATCTTATAAATTCTTAACAATGATAGAGATCAAACATGGGATGTATCAAATTAGACCAGCAGCTAGCCAAGAGTTACACTTGCTAATTGTGGAAGACGTTATGGAAGATGTGGAGTTAATCATACAGATCTTAAAATCTGATGGTATAAAGTTTACTTACGATTATGATATTGCAAAAAGTTATCTAGACTATCGACAATTGCTTAAAGATAATGTATATGATGCAATATTATCAGATTATCATGTAGTTCATTCTGATATCTTTGAAGTGCTAGGATTACTACAACAATCAGAGCAAGAAATTCCTTTAATTTTAATTGCAGAGGAGTTAGAAGAAAAGGAAGCTTTGAAAGTTTTAAAAGCTGGAGTTAATAGCTATGTTTTAAAAAATAAATTATTTACTTTATCAATTATTTTAGAGCGGGCGATCGCTGAATATAAATTAAAAAAAGAACAGCAACTGACAATTAAAAAATTAGAACAACAAGTTCAACAGAAAGCCAAAGAAACTGCTATTACTAGTCAACTAGAGCCGATCAAAATGCTTAAAGATATGCATAATATTACTGAGGGCAAACAAGCAAGAAAAGCAAAGCTAGAAAATGAACGAAGATTGCGTGCTCTGATAGAAAATACTACAGATTTAACATGGATTATTGATGCTCATGGAACTTCTAGTTATGTCAGTCCATCAGTAATGAAAACTTTGGGGTATGTACCAGAAGAAGTTGTGAGCCAAAGTATATTCGATCTAATTCACATTAATGATTTATTATTAGTGACTTGCACTATCAATAAAGCAATTAAAAATCCCAATATAAGTCAAACAGCTATTAAATACCGAGTTAAGAATAGTTCGGGTTCTTGGTGTTTCTTTGAAGGTATTTTAACTAACTTTTTAGACGATCCAGGAGTTAGAGGCATCATTATCAACAGTCACGATATTACTCAACGTAAGCTAACTGAAGAACGATGGAAATATAACGTATTCCACGATGCACTAACTCATCTCCCTAACCATGACCTGTTTATAGATCGTTTGGAGGAAAAAATCAAGGAAACTAAGTGTCGAAAAAAACTTTTGTTTGCAGTCCTACTGGTAGATATTGATAGATTTAAAGTTTTGAATAATCGTTTTGGTCATCAAATAACAAACAAACTGATAGTTATGATAGCCAAGAAGTTAAAAACATTGTTGAATCATGGAAATACAGTTGCTCGTTTGAGTCCAGATGAATTTGGAATTTTGTTAGAAAATATTTCAGATATTAGCGATGCTACGTATATTGCTGATCAAATCAACAAACAGCTAACTTTACCAATTATTTTAGATGGAAATGAGATATTTATTAATCCTAGTATCGGTATTGCTGTCGGTTCCAGAAATATCAGTTCAGCAGAACATATTTTGCAAGATGCAGAAATAGCGATGTACCATGCCAAAAATTTAAGTAGAGGGTCTCATCAAGTTTTTTGTAATTCTATGCGGAGTCAATTTTTACAGCGTGTTCAGTTAGAGAATGATTTACAAAGTGCTCTCAACAATATTCAGAGTCAATCACTTAGAAAGCAATCTGAGTTTATACTTTATTATCAACCAATTGTTTCCCTAGCTACAAATGAGATTACTGGTTTTGAAGCACTGGTACGTTGGCAACATCCAAAACTTGGTTTCATTTCTCCTGATGAATTTATTCCTCTTGCAGAGGAAACAGGATTAATTATACCTCTCGGTTTGTGGATATTAAGAGAAGCTTGTTTCCAATTACGTAAATGGCAAAATCAATTGCCGAATAATTATCATTTAAACATTAATGTTAATCTTTCTGCGAAGCAGTTTGCTCAAGTAGATTTAATTGATCAAATAGACAAAATTCTGCTAGAAACTCAGCTTGATGGTAAGAGTTTAAAACTGGAAATTACTGAAAGTACTTTGATCGAAAATAATGAGTCTATCAGAGGAAAAATGTCTCGGTTAAGAGCGAGGAATATTGATTTATATATTGATGATTTTGGCACGGGATATTCTTCTTTCAATTATTTATACAACTTTCCAATGAATACTTTAAAAATTGACCGTTCGTTTATCAATAGAATAGGCCTTACTAATTTAGTAAATAATAAGTCAATTAAAACAATAGAAATTCTTCGTTCAATTATTACTTTATCTCATAATTTGGGTATAAACGTTGTTGCTGAGGGGGTAGAAACTCCAGAGCAAGCACTTCAGCTTCAAGCTTTAAAGTGTGAATATGCTCAAGGTTATTTATTTTCTAAACCCCTTGATATGACTGCAGCAACAGGTTTAGTCGCTCAGATAAATAACCAGAAATAAGTAATCTCTTTTCTTCATAATCAGGACTTAGGTAAAAGCAATATATGTTGTAGGATTTAATAATTATAATTTTTCTTTATTTGGACTGCATATGTGTGACCAAGTTTTGTTAGAGAGTTGATTTTGTTAGAGAATTGAATTGCTCTACCAAGTCTTAGAAATAGCCTTTCTGCAAAAATATTTTACCTGGAGTATTTGCTTGGTGAATATTAGTAATAATTAACATTCGATTATGTAGCAGCTATTTCCCCACTATAATAATGTCCTGCTCACTTCATACATACTACAATACATCCTTTTGTATTTATCGGGTTATTCTTTTATCTTCAAAATAGCAGCTCCCGTATCAATATATTTTCCTTATTGCTTATTATTTGCCCGGAGAACTATAAATTAAAAAACTGCTTAGAACCAGGTCAATAAATTTGTAAAAAAACAAGTTTCATGTCTTATCTTGCCTAGTTCTAGCAAATAGTTACCAACCCACTAAATCCTTTGTAATGACTTAATAATAAGTTATATTGTTATCCAAATACCTTCATTATGACTAGAATAATTTGCTTTCTCAATTATATCAAGAACTAGACCAGCTTCGATTAATGGGAATGGTTTAGTGTCTTCAGTCTTAATACAATCTAATAAATTATCAATCAATCCATTAAACCAATTTGCATGACCAGGATTGTCAAAATGTGTAGGTACAAAAATCTGTTGAACAGGCTGATTTTTCACGCTTAAAAATATATCGTTATTTTCGATACTAATTTCTCCTTCTGTTCCCTGAATTCTGTAATAAGCTTTTGGTGTTGATCCTAAAGAGCTAACACTAATGTTAATTAATTTTTCCTCCCAATCTAAACAAAAAACAGCTAAGTCTTCTAATTTATTATGTGTTTGATTGAGATTTTTAATATGTGCAGATATGCGTTGAGGAGAACCTCCAAATAGAGTTTGAGCAACAGAAATTGCATCTAAACCATGGTCAATCATAATACCATCACCAGATAGTTCTTGATTTTCTTCCAAGCCTGGTTTGTACTGGGATACCTCACTTTGCAAATCTGCACCAAATATATTAAAAGACGCAAATAAAGGTTTGCCTATTTTACCCGAGTTAATTAAGTAAGCAGCATGTACTATTGAAGGAGCAAATTTATAATTATGACATGGATATAAAATACGTTTTCTGTTATTTGCTATATTTACTAATTCAGAGTATTCATCTTTCTTTAATACTAATGGTTTCTCGCATAAGACGTGTTTATCTGCTTCTAATGCTTGTTTAGCACTTTGGAGATGAAAAGCATTAGGCAAACAAATATCAACTATATCTATTTCATCAGAGTTTTCTTCTAGTAAATCATCAAATTTCTCATAAACTCGGATGTTTGGGTATTGTCGCAGTGCAGCTGCACGTCTTGCTGTTACAGGATCTACTACTGCTGTGAGATGAATATCAGAACGATTCTTGTAAGCTGGTAAGTGGCTTTTCTCAGCACTAAATCCAAAACCAACAATAGCTATTTTCACAATCTAAGATCCTCTTAACTATATGAGTTTTTAACATTTTTTAACAAAAGTTATAATTTTTGTCAAGTCTAGTTCAATAATTAGTTAAGCTTATAGGTCTATAAATTTGATTACTAGAAATATAGAAGCTTTCAGTTATTAAATAGTCTTGCAAACAAAATAAATTTCTGATCAGAGTTTTCCTATTTTTTTTATCTAAGCTAATCTTAAAAAACCAGATGATTTTAACATGATTTGATTTTATCAAATAAATTAAGCCTGATGAAAATTATAATTTCCCACACCGGAATGTGAGATTTTTACTACTTACTTAAAAAGCCCTGCTTTTACACCTGTTCCGAGATTAATTTTTATCCCATAAATTTTCTGATTTCATGAGGTAATGGATAAGATAGTTAATAGATATGTTCAGGGAAATTATGTACCAATTGTACCTGAATTATTTTGGCGTTAAAAACTATAAATTTAAATGTAAAACCAATCTAAATATAACTAAAAAAACATTTAAAATTAATCTATTTTTGATAAAATTAAATAGTTAATAAATAATTTAATTTTTATTATTAAGAATCTCAAATAATTACTATAATTATCTCCATAATTTTCAATTTATCTTTTGGTTTAAGAGGTAAAATTGCTGATTTTAGAGAGAATTGTTCCCTAGCAAGATGTAATGTTAGTGATTATGGAGTTTGGATGAAAAAAATATTGATGAAGCAGCTAATATCCAACATCCATTAATGCTTAATATTGCAAAAAAAAATGATTATATTTATCCATAAATTAAAACTCATTTCAAAGTATAATTAAGGGATTTTCCACTAGTATAAATACATTTTTATCCAAATATTAATTATGTTTTACATCGGATAGGTGGAAAAGATTATGACTTAGAAGCAGCTAATCTTGCTCATAGTCGCATTATGAATTTTTCTAAAATATTTTGGTTAGATTTTTTGTCAGGAAAAAGAAAGACTAAATCTTGAAGACCAAAGTTGGAGTAAATTTTGAAAAAATGACTAAGGTTAGCTGATCAACTTTTTCCTTCTTGGGTTATGCTATAAAACATAACATTTAATTTTCCTTGGAGACTAATTTTTTATTCCAAGATCATGAGTTCATGATTCATAGTTGAGTGGTGAAGTTCCCACCCAGGAAGCTAGCTGATAGCTTTTAGCTGAATACTTCAAATAACCGAAGTTAAGGTAGATAATAAATTGTAAAGGGAATATAGGTAAGCAAACTAATTAATGAGTCTGACAATGAACAATATATAAAAACCATTTATAATCATAATTTCCAGGACTTCCCAAGTATACTTGCAGAACTTTTTTCTTAAAATCCATTACTGGCACTCAATAAGTATATATAAGTTTATAAAATGTTTGTAGTGTTATACATATAGATTATAGTCCATGAAAATTTTATCATTAACTTCTATTTTTACTGCCACAATAATTGGTTTTTTAAATCTCTCTATCAGTAACCTTTCTGCTAAGGCTCAAACTCCTAATTTTTTTTGTGGTAAAATTGGGAATACTCCAGCTACAATAGCTAATAAACAAGGTAATAATATTCCGATTATTCTCTGGAGCGCTAATAATTATTTTGCTCAATCAGGAGAAGATACTCTTACCAGATGTACCAGAGTATCTGGAATTTTATCTACTCAAAAACAAAATGGATATAGGAATATTACTGTTAGTATATACAAACAGGGACAACCCATTATTTGTGCTGCTATAGGTGGTTCTTGTCGATTATTATATCAAGTTCCTCATGGTCAAAATCCTCAACAAGCTCAACAAGAATTATTGAAAAGAATTGTTGATCCTAAACCAAATTTACTACCCATTAATATTCATTAATATAACAAATAGTACCTATTTTATTCATTAATTGTATACTTAGGTAATATTTCAGTTATTAAGTCATTAATACTAGATAAGTTACCTTCAATGTAATTAGATTGCATTGCAATATTAATTATTCTTCTGATGCTAGGCATCTTACATACTTCCCTACTTTCAAAATGGTACAAGAAGTAAAAAGGTAAGAGAGAATCAGGAATAAATATTGAATAAAAAAAGACAAGAATGATAGCTATAAAGGCTCTGTAATGTTTTAACTAACCATGAAGTGAAGATATTTTATTCCTAAAAACCCTAATCCCTACTACCTACTATTCTGACAAAATTCTTCTACCCTCATAAAATAGTTTGGTCTTTTTAATAAAAACCTACATCCTTTACTCAAAAGCTCCTCTAAATTTTCCAAATAAATCAACCAAATTTGACCGTTACTATCAGCTACAGCAATTTTTTTTCCATCTGAACTAAAGGCTATATCAATTACATTTTCGGAAAATTCAAATTGGTTAATTTGTCGCCCTGATAAATTCCAAAGTCTTACAATACTATCAATTCCAACAGTAGCTATTAATCTTCCATCAGGACTAAAATTAACTAGCTTAGTATCTAAATGTAAACTTTGAAAATTATTGACTAATCTCCCAGTATAAGTCTGCCACATTTCTACTATTCCATTTGACGTTGCTGTTAGTAATATCTGAGGTTTATTAATGCTAAAATTCATACTAATAGCTTCTACATCTAGGATTTTAAATTTATTTTCAGATAAATTCCATAATCTAATAGTAGATTTCCCATCTAATGTAGCTAGAAAATTATCATTAGGGCTAAAATGAATGTTTCTAATTAAACCATGATCATCCAAAACTTGATCAGATGATATATTTATCGGCAGCGATGATAAGTTCCAAATTTGTACAGGAATATTTATGCCAGCAGTTGCTAAATACTTACCATTAGCACTAAAACTAATACTATTAACTTCAGTTTGAGATATTTCTAATACATATAATTTTATCCCTAAATTTTTCTTTAATAGACTCCATATTTTTACTGTGCCGTTACTACCAGCAGTTGCTAAATATTTATTATCAGGATGAAAAATTAGACTATTAATTGATTTTTGTTCTGTTTCCCATTCTGTAATTTTTTTGCCTTCCAGATTCCAAATAATTACTTTTCCATCTACTCCTGCTGAAGCTAAAAATTCTTGATTTGGACTAAATTTTACACTGGTAACTGCACCATTATGCCCTTGCAAAATAATTTTTCTTTTCTGAAGTATACTATCTTGAAATTGTTCTTGTTCGTCAAGTTTATCAAGAATCATTTGTAAAGCTAATATTGGTCGAGTCCCAGGATATTCTGCTAGAGGAGTATTGTTATTTACTAAAGATTTTAATCTTTTTCCTGCAGATATAGCTTTGGGTAAAGCTTCTAATAATTCCTGATTTGTTGCTGACTTTTCGATAGCTAATAATAAAGCGTCAGTGCCAATTTGTTCAATTTCATGACTAGATTGTGCTAGTTTAAATTTTTGATAGGCTAATATAGAAAAACCTATGGATAAAATCAAAGATATGCTAAAAATAGTGGAGCCTATTTGAATCCAAAGTTGAGCTTTTTGTTGTGCTTTTACAACTTCTGCTTGAGCTTTTTTAGTTTCAATTTTTGTTAATTCTAGAGCTTGTGTCTGAGCATCTAATACTAATTTTTGGCTAGTAGTCAAAAATTGGAAATCTTGATTTCTTAAACTTTTTCCTGTTGCCCAAACTAAAGCTGATTGTAAATGTTTTCCTTGCAATAGATATGATTTATCTGCACAGTTAGAATTAATCCATGCTTTAATTTCTTCTGAATAGGGAGGTAATTTTTCCAATTCTTCAAGAATCATATTTTCATGAAAAACAGTCCTATATATTAGATTAGCAACTATTAACTTATTATCTCGTTTAACTACTAATCCAGATAACCTAAGTTCCATTTGTTCTGAACTATTATCTGCTATTATTCCAGTCAAGTTATTCTGTAAAATTTCTTGATATAACCCTAATCTTCTGACTATTCGTTTATTCTTTCTTAAAATGCGGTTGCGAATAGTCTTTAAATGTTCTGGCATGTCTTGTGCTTCCCAATTATGAACAATTTTTGACCTAACAATTCCTGCTACTTCTTCCGCTGGGTTAATAATTAACTCTCCATTTTCAATTAAGAGTTTACAGACTTTTTGAGTTAAAAATGGTTGCCCTCCAGTCCAAAGTAAAACCTCTTTTAAAACTGCTTCTGGTTTCTGACAAATTCCCACTAGTCCATCTATTAATGAGAAAGCTTCATCTAATTGAAAGCCAGTTAATTCAATTGCTCTTCCAATATTAAAAGGTGTACTACTTTTATCCTGACATAAATCTTGAGGTGTACTAACTCCTAACAAAGCAAAAGTTAGACGATTATATTCATTATTATGAGCACGTTTGTTGTAACAAGCTCGAATAAATCCTAAAAAATCATCGACTGGAAAATCTAGGGCTAGAATACTATCAATTTCATCAATAAAAATTACAATATTCTGATTTATTTTTGTTAGTAATACAGTGTTAATAAATTCACTTAATCTTTGCACGGGGGCAAGATAATCTCGCTCTCGCCACCAAGTACGAATATTTACATATTCTGACAGATTAAAATTATTTTCTAATATCCGCAGAATACCTGCATACCACTGTTCGATGGTTACTCCCCGATTACCTATTTCTGAAATGTCGATTGCTGCACAACAAATACCTTGTTTTTGTAATCTTTGAATTGTTCTAACTTGCAAACTAGATTTTCCCATTTGACGAGAATTAAGAACATAACAAAACTCACCTGCTTTCAGACCTTCATAAAAGTATTCATCTGCTCGTCTTTGAACATAATTCGGTGCATTTATAGGAAGACAACCACCAACTTGATAATAAGATTTTTGCCTTGAAGTGTTCATATTATAGAAGTATTTATTGCCTAAATGAATAGTTATTTATATGATACTAATTAATAATAGTTTTGATAGTAAATTCTGATGATTGATAAACCAATATATTTTAGTAATAGATTCTTTTTTAAAGTTCTGGAATTTGAAAGGCTTATGATTTTGCTTCTATACCAGAATAGTTTTGGTTTTATCTAAATCCTATTACATTTAACCTTTGCCAATAACTTTTGATAAAAAGCAGCGATCGCTTTTTTCTGCTTGACTAAATTTATAAGTAAATATTTATAGAATTATTTAATTAACATATTGTATATTCTAGCTAACTTTTGTAAAGATTATGTAATAATTTGATAGTTGAAATACATTCATGCTTGACCTACCGTAATATTATCTGAGGCTAGCAAATATATATTAAGGGTTACCCCTGAAAAAGTCTGTCATTTTGTATATACTGATTAAGCTTAATTTATTTAGATAACTTGATTTATTTAAACCGATATGATAAAGTATTTGAAAGTAAATATATAAACCATTAAACCGTTAACACAATTGATGTAGATAAAAAATAATTTTAAGTTGTAACGGTTGATATGGACTTTACAGGGTCATCTACGTGAGGAAAGTGATCGATTATTTCCACTAGTGAAAGTTAGTCTTATTACTTTCTAATGTTGAATTGTTGATATTTCATACCCCTGATAAAGTAGAAAAAGATGCCTAAAAAAGCCTATCTCAAATCCTACTTGAGTGAGACAGAAATCAAAAACCGCTATCTCCAAATTAGAGATAGGGTTGAATCTCGGCGCTGGCACCTGCTGTGGTTAGTGTCTCAAAACTGGACTATTAAAGAAGCAGCTCAAGCTTTGGGTCTTAACTATGATTATGCTAAGGATATAGTTAAAAACTATAATCAAAAAGGGCCCGAGGGTATTTTGAACCGACGGAAAACCCGAAAGTTTTACCCTTCTCATGCTTTACTGACTCAAGAACAACAAGAACAATTACGCATAGTACTGAAAAGTCCACCTCAAGACCAAGCAGTATGGACAGGGCCAAAAGTAGCAGAATGGATTGCTAAGACAATTGGACGCGATCGCGTTTCTCCCCAGCGTGGCTGGGAATATATGAAAAAATGTAGTTCAAATGTCTGATATAGGCTTAAAGAGTCAGCTATCAACTATCAGCTGAGTCCCAAACTATTAAACCTCTCTAAAAATACCGATTTTAAGGATATATTAAGGACTTAAGAACCTGTTGGAGGAGAAGTATAATGGTTGTAAAGGATTTCAATTCTATCAATGTCTAATATTGTATTGCTATGAATAAATATTAACAGAATAAACATTAACGAAAAATTTGGTTTGCAGCTTTGCCCATAAGGGAGTGACTTTTTAGTTGTTTTTTTTGAATATATATCTTGTCCTAAATTTTCATTAATTAGTTGCCCTAGGAGAGTCCGAAACAAAAAACGGACGCGAAGACTAGCACAAACCACCCCAACCAACCCCCAAGAGGGTTGGCAAATTTCCAATGCTTTTCAGTTATATCACTAGGCGTTTTCGGCTATTGTCGAGATGAAACCCTAGGCTACATGAAATGCGGTAAGGATATAGTTTAAAGATGGTCACACTAGCTATTTTCTAATCCCTGCAATTTCTTTTTTGCCCAGTGGCGTAGTTGTTCGTCTGGGTCGTTTGCGACTCTGTCTTGTAATAGTGGGAGAATTTGCGGATGGTCTGGATATTGTTTGACTATTGCCGCTAGTACAATTTGTCGAGGGTTCTTATCCAAATATTCTTCACGTTGAAAGGGGTCATTGAGAGCGATGTGATAAAACAGCTCAAAAATTCCCGGTTCATGTTTCCAACCAGTAACTATTTGTCGCAGTGCTTCACGTCGCACAGTAGAACTATGATCAGAGCTCACCCTTTCCTTGAGTAAATCTAAAATTCCCGGTTCATCTTTCCAACCAGTAACTATTTGTCGCAGTGCTTCACGTCGCACAGTAGAACTATGATCAGAGCTCACCCTTTCCTTGAGTAAATCTAAAATTCCCGGTTCATCTTTCCAACCAGTAACTATTTGTCGCAGTGCTTCACGTCGCACAGTAGAACTATGATCAGAGCTCACCCTTTCCTTGAGTAAATCTAAAATTCCCGGTTCATCTTTCCAACCAGTAACTATTTGTCGCAGTGCTTCATGTCGCACAGTGGAACTATTATCAGAGTCTACCCATTGTTTGAGTAAACCAAAAGTTCCCCGCTGATGTTTCCAACCAGTAGCTATTTGTCGCACCGCTTCACGTCGCACATCCCAATTTTTATCAGACTCTACCCTTTGTTTGAGTAAATCAAAAATTCCTGGCTGATGTTTCCAACCAGCAGCTATTTGTCGCGCTGCTTCACGTCGTACATTTGGGTCATCATCAGACTCTACCCTTTGTTTGAGTAAATCAAAAATTATCGGCTGATATTTCCAACCAGTAGCTATTTGTCGCAGGGCTTCAACCCTCACATACCAGTCATCATCAGATACCAGCCTTTGTTTGAGTAAATCAAAAATTCCCGGCTGATGTTTCCAACCAGTAGCTATTTGTCGCACTGCTTCACGTCGCACATCTGGGTCATCATCAGAGACTACCCATTGTTTAAGTAAATCAAAAATTCCCGGCTGATGTTTCCAACCAGTAGCTATTTGTCGCA
>ENA-UENV01000120-UENV01000120.1-marine-metagenome-genome-assembly--contig:-NODE-120-length-23983-cov-187.102255_pt1 | contig 23983 bp, 12 predicted proteins | sample MGYA00237878_ERZ529328 | MGnify/ENA primary metagenome ERZ529328 (study PRJEB26372, sample SAMN05368348) | marine metagenome | biome: cultured habitat; feature: ocean water; material: water; isolation... | reverse complement strand
TCTTTCCAAAGACATTAAATTGTGGTAAATAATAAAGTTAAGTTGTAATAATAAACTTATTAGGATATACACTAACAGAGAATTAAACTGTAGAGTGCTATAAATTGGACTAAAAAGCCACAATTGTAACCATCGATCTTTCCAAAGACATTAAATTGTGGTAAATAATAAGATTAAGTTATGATACTAAACTTATTAGGATATACACTAACTCTGGTATAATTTAAAGGTACTAAACTATGCTCATAGAGATATTAACCCTGTTTGCGGGTGCAGGACTAGAACAAGCAACCAGTGTCACATGGCATTGGGCAAGTAAATGGGCAGCAAAGAAGGCTGATGAAAAGAGTCAGGTAATACAGACAGCATTACTAACTTCATATTGTAAAGCTTTGCAAGTAATTCGTAAAGAGTCTCAACAACTACCTCAATGGAAACAAGAGAAAGCTGAAATTCAAGCTAGATTAACAGAAATGGAGAAAGATGCACTCATGATATTAGATTTAGCACAGACACAGAAGCATAGAATGACTAGTATCCCTCAAGGTGGAGAAGAACAAGCGATCACAAAAACAGTAATGTCTAGACTGCAAAGTAAAGATAAATGGCTCAAACATGCTCCAAAAGAATTATCTTATTTAGTTGAAACTAGATTAGTATCAATTACAGTGCATCAGTTTCGCCACGAACTGAGAACAGAAAGCCGGGTATTTCAAGCCTTAGTCCACGATATGTTAGCTACAGCAGGAGAAGATGTTAGTCGTTTGCTTGATGTCACTAATAGAATAGAGAAAAGAGTAGATCAATTTGTGGGAGACTACCGTCAAGATATTGACAGAATTATTGTAGGTATTGGAGGAGCTAACTCCCACCTAGAACAGTTAATATCACTGTTAAGCAGACAGATGAAGCAATCTCAAGCTATACCTGCTGACTTTGCTGCTCTGATAGCGGATAAAACAGAAGGATTTCTCGGACGAGGTTTTGTCTTTGACACGATAGAGAATTTTATCCAAAATCAATCCAAAGGATATTTGATCATTGAAGCAGATCCAGGAGTAGGTAAAAGTACAATTATAGCCGAATATGTACGTCGCACAGGTTGTATTGTCTATTTTAATTTATTATCAGAAGGCAGAACTAGGGCTGAAGATTTTCTTAAGAGTGTGTGTACCCAATTAATTGAACGTTATAATCTTCCTTATGAATTACCATTACATCCAGATAATACCAGCAATGGGAACTTTCTGTCAAAACTACTGAATGAAATTAGTATCCAATTACTCCCTAAAGAAAAACTTATAATAGCAGTGGATGCTTTGGATGAAGTAGATTTAAGTAGTCAGAGTGGAGCAGCTAATGTCCTATATTTACCAGCAAACTTACCTAATAGAGTATATTTTCTGCTTACTAAGAGATCGGATCCACTACCATTAGTAGTGTCGGCGCCACAGAAAATTTTTGATTTAATGATCTATCCTAATGAAAGTTTGAAAGATGTTAAACTATTTATTTACCTAAGAACAAAGCGAACTACAGTTCAAGCATGGATTAAAACTAGAGGATTAACATTAGAAAAATTTGTCGAATCTATAGCTAGCAAAAGCGAAAATAATTTCATGTATTTAAAATATGTACTGGATGATATTGAGCAAGGCAGCTATAGAGATATCAGCTTAGAAAGTTTACCCCAAGGCTTAGAGAAATATTATGATCAACATTGGCATAGAATGAAAATGAATGTTAAACCATTGCCAATTACTAAACTAAAAATTATATATTTCTTAACAAAAACTCGTAAGCCTGTATCCTGTGGAATGTTAGCTAAATTTAGTGGAGAAATATCTTTGACAGTTCAAGAAATATTGGATGAATGGGCGCAATTTCTGCGGATTCATCAAACAGAAGGCAAGCCGGTGTATAGCATATATCATGCTGCTTTTCAAGATTTTCTCTACCGTAAAGATATTGTTCAGGAAGTAGAATCGTTAGTTGAAATTGAAAGTATGGAAAAACAAATCAAAAATAATTTGTTAGGAATGGTTTATAAAAATGGTTAGTATTGAAAAATAAAAAGTTAGAATCAATAAGTCATAATCCAGATTTTATGGATTAGGAAAAGTGTTAAAAAACCACTATAAACTAATACTAAGTGTCAAAAAAATGCGGCCAGTAGTTTCAAACTTTAGATGTAAAAGAATTTCTGGAAATTACTAATCACGTCAAAGTTTTGATCAGATCTTGTCTAAGCTTTGACTTTTAAGTTTTAACTTCGACGAAACGTTACAGTATCTACTACCGAAAATTTAGAGGAAATTTAAATGGGTGAATTTAGAGAAAATTTAGTTCAACTACCTCTAGAAGATCAACGCTATCTTTTAGAAACTTTACCTGGTTTTCTAGTGAGTGAATGTGATACAGAACAACTGCATCGCTTGCTAACAGATTTTGATTTTCTTGAATCAAGACTATATTTATTTGGAGTAGAATATCTACTAAATGATTATGAGGAAGCGATGCACTCCGATGCGTGGATATCAGGTGAAAAACTAAAAACCCTAAAATTCATTCAAGGAGCAATTGAACTATCATCTCATATCCTAGTTGAAGATAAAACCCAACTAGCAGAACAACTGTGGGGAAGACTGCTATCCTTTGAAATACCAGAAATTCAGCAAATGCTACAACAGGCAAAATCCTGGAAAGTAACTTCCTGGTTAAGACCAATTGCACCTAGTCTGACACCACCCGGAGGAAGACTGTTACGAACTTTTACTGGTCATAGTGGTTGGGTAAATGCAATAGTTGTTACTAGTGGAGGAATGGTAATTTCGGGTTCTTCAGACAATACTCTCAAAGTATGGAATCCTGAAACAGGCAAGGAAATTAGTACCATTACTGGTCATGCAGCGCGAATTAGAGCGATCGCTTTACTAGATGATAAGTGGGTAATTTCTGGGTCTGATGACTTCACTATCAAAGTTTGGGACTTAGAAACAACAGAAGAATTAGTCACCTTGACAGGTCATACTCGAGCAGTTAGAGCAGTGGCAGCGCTTTCTGATGGTAGAGTGATTTCAGGTTCTTCAGACAACACTATTAAAGTCTGGAACCTTGAAACACAAAAGGTGGAAATGACTCTTAGAGGTCATCAAGGTTGGGTAAATGCAGTTTCAGTATTGTCTGATAAAGAAATTATTTCAGGTTCATCTGATAACACTATCAAAATTTGGAGTCTGGAAACAGGAGAGGAGCTATTTACACTCAAAGGTCATACAGATGGTGTGAGAACTATAACTACACTTCTAGAAAGACAAATAATTTCTGGCGCTGCTGATAACACAGTTAAAGTCTGGAATCTTGATAGTAAAAAAGCAGTTTTTACATTCAAAGGTCATAGCAAAGAAATAAATGCAGTAGCAGTAACTCCAGATAATAAACGAATGATTTCGGCAGCTTCCGATAATACTCTCAAAGTATGGAATCTTGAAACAGGAGAAGAATTATTTCCTCTCAAAGGTCATACTGAATCAGTGTATGCAGTTGCAGTTTTGCCAGACGGACGGTTAATTTCTGGTTCCGATGATTTTACCCTCAAAATTTGGAGCCTTGATACCTCTGAAGAATTTTGTCCTATGGTTGGACATACTAATAGAGTGAATGCAGCAATAGTTTTGCCAGAGCAACAAGTAATCTCTGCTGCTTGGGATCATACAATCAAAGTTTGGAACTTGAACACAACAAAATCAATTTATACTCTTAAAGGTCATACTGATCGGGTAAATTCTGTCGCCGCATTACCAAATCAACGGATTATTTCAGCTTCAGATGATAATACTCTCAAAATATGGAGCCTAAAAACAGCAGAGGAATTATTGACTATTGTTAGTGACAATAGATGTATTTTTGCTGTGGCAGTAACACCAGATGGGAAACAAGCGATCGCTTGCTTATCTGACCAAACTCTTAAAGTCTGGAATTTAGAAACATTGGAGGAAATTTTTCTCCTTAGAGGTCATACTGACTGGGTAAGTGCAGTTACAGTAACACCAGATGGTAAGCAAGTAATTTCAGGTTCTTTTGACAAAACTATTAAGGTTTGGTCTTTGGCAACTAGAAAGGAAATTGCTACATTAGTTGGTCATACTGGATGGGTAAAGGCGTTAGCAGTAACACCAGATGGTAAGCGAGTGATTTCAGGTTCTTTTGATAAAACTATTAAAGTATGGTGTTTGGAAACAGGACAAGAACTATTTAGTTTAAGTGGTCATACTGACTGGGTAAATTCCATTGCAGTTACACCAGATGGTAGTTTGGTGATTTCTGCTTCTGATGATAATACTCTAAAGGTTTGGGACTTAGAAACGCGACAGGTAATTGCCAATTTTACTGGGGAGAGTTCTTTGGAATGTTGTGCTGTGGCGGCAGATGGAGTACAATTTATTGTGGGTGAGGCTTCCGGACGAGTACACTTTTTAAAATTAGAGAATTACAAAAATCAGGTATGATAGCTTAAGTAAAAAGTAAGGGGGAATAGCTATTCGCCTATTTTTGCTACGACTAAATTTGAGAGGAGTGAGAAGGTTCTAGCTGCCCAGGCAATTCATATAAATATAACTTACATTCGGTACTTGACAATTTAGTATGAAATAAGGAATAAGGAATCAGGAAAAAATTATAGTAGTCCCATAACATCCATCCTGAATATATCGGCGTTGGTCAATTAACATAAAAAATCTAAATTTGGCCAAACATAAAATTATTTTTAGTTAATAGTTAGGCAATCGCTATTCAAGCAAAATCATAGCCCAAATAACCAACGCCATATATCCATACATAATATGTGTAATTTTTGCTATTGCTTTAATATTCTTAATGCTTGGATTGCCAGTAAGATAAAACCTACAAAACCTAATGCAGTAAGAATTTGGGCTACTAAATTAGGTGTTAATATTTCACTCATAACTATAATACCTTTAACAAAGTCAGAAGTCGGTGTTGTCTAAGTCAAAAGTCAGAAGTTGTTTTTGTTATGGGGATGAGTGAGCAACCCTCTAAAAACATTTCTCCTCGACCAAGACTAAATTTTTATAGGAATTTTGAGATAGAAATTGAATTCATATATTTTAATATAATTAGGGATTTTCAATACTTTTTATGACTAAATTATAGCAGATTTGATTATTTTATTGGCGGGAATTTTTGTGAATAAATAATTGTTTTTTTCCCAAAAATTTGATTTATTTATCATCTTAACAAAGATATAATCAATGGTAATTTTGAGTAGTGACATAATGAACACTGTTGTTTTTACGACTAAGCACTTTACCTCATAAAACTCAACTATGGCAAGGCTTATTTATTGATATATCGCTCTCTTTGTGTCAGCAGCCATCATAAAAAAATGGTACCCCACTATTCCTACTTACTGTTAAACATATTTAAGTTTGGCCGATAGTTGTTCTTAGTTATCCCTTTGTAATTAATATCAGTTTTTCCTGACTGTATTTTGAATATTTTTGATGATTTTTAGTAGTTTCAATAGTATGATATTAGAGCTGAAAATTAAATGATAATAATTTTGAATCTAAGTGAGTATGTTTTTTATCGTTTTTAAACGTTTTAGTAACTAATTCTCAAATTTTTACAAATTAAGTTTTCAACCCTAGTTGATAGATATTATCCATTGATCTACTAATTTTATTATTATTTAAATATTCACTTTTTATGTTTGTTCCTAAGAATTTTTCTAGAGTTTTGTCTTCAAAAAACTAACTCAAAAAGCATAAAGGACGTGGTCCGATTTTTAACAAGTTAAGAATTAAAGCTTTAATTACTTATCCTGATGTAATTTTTTCTGAATTATCTACTCCTAATTTCCGGTTCATTATTTCCACAATTCCTATCTCATCAATTAGTCCTGCGACTATTTCTAAGTGGTCAATATTTTCAACTGTTATACCATTTCTCAAAAAGTTTTCTGAATTTGCCAATAGCAGGAGACTAACTCCTAAGCAAAACAGTGGATGGAAAATAGGGAGTTGGGTTCAAGAGGTTGCATAAAGGCATCCGTGCAGGATAAGAAAAATTCATATAATTTGCCTATAGTAAAAGCAAGGAAATAATTTATACAAGAGTGTGTTAATTACTTTAACTTCTACAGTGTTACCTCAGTATAGTATTAATACATAGAAATTGGTATGTTTTTTTTATTAAAGATATTTTTTGACTAAAGAATAACGTGATTATTAGCTTGATAATCTCACTTAAAGCTACTAAACACCATGAATGATTCTACTTAATAAAATTAAATAGATAGATTTTCTGTAAATTTTTGTAATACGAATTGAATTATAAGATATGGGATGAATATTGTCCCTAAATAGTAGAATCAAATGTACTGATTTGGCTAAAGGAATTTATATTTTAGAATTAATAGTGTTTTTTAATTCATGATTCATTAATCCAATTTTTCAAACTTTATGCTAAAAACAGAGTTTAGCTACAAATTTCCCGAATCTAACCATCCTATAGTTAAGTCACTATTTCATCACAGTGACCAAGAACTATTAACCTTATTTCAAAACTATCCAGACGAGGGCAAATACTTCGTCACTATTTTCTGTCGCTACGGAATGATAGTTCAAACTTTAATTCAACATTCTATGCGATCGCCCGTCCAAGCAGACTATCTATTTGCCCAAACCTGGGAACATATATTTTACGAATTGCGTGGCTTAGACTTACGAGAGGGAGTAGATCCAGAGACCGGAAATACCACTCTTCAGAATTGGTTAATTAATGTTACAGGTACTACTATTAACCAAGTAGAAGTGCCTCCTGTGGAGTCAATACGTTATTCTTTAGAAATGGCCCCACCCCCTTTATGGTGTTATGTAAGACTTGTATTAGCCCAGTTAAAGCCACTACTACGCTTGATTACATTGATGTTTCAAACTTTCCACTGGAGTGAAACAAGAATAGCAGCCTATCTCCAAGCTGAGGGAGAAACCATTTCACCTGAAGAAGTAAAATCTTTACTAGAACAGGGGTATCATGATCTAGATTCTAATTTACCAGAAGATATTAAAACTATCTATTTCAATGATGATATTGAGCAAGTTAGTATAGGTATAAATCAGTTTTTTAAGGTTCCAAAACAACCAGAAAATTAAGATATAGTTTAGATTCTAAGGTTGCAAACTTCATAACTGAACTTAAGAGTTGCGCTGCCACTGTACTGGTGAGTGCTGACAAAAAAATGAAGTTAATAGCTTCTCCTTTTAAGGTTCAGAAAAAAAATCCAATTCATTATTGAAAGCAGGAGGCTTCAGCTCTTGGTACTGTTAACTAATAACTGATAAATGAAATGACCGCTTCTTTAACCTAGTTCAAAGATATCTGACCTTTACCACTAATATTAAGTGAGTTAGTATCTAAATCAAAATCTTCTGTAGGGTGAAATATAACCTCTAATACCGTGGGAGAAATACTCTGATAACGTACCAAAATCAACCCACCATCAGGACGTTGATAGGTTAAGGTTAGTGGAATTGACAGTTTAGATAATTCCACCACTGAAGTTCCCCCTAGAGTCATATATTGGCCACCTATTACCTGATATTCAATTATGGCACCGGTCTGATTAATTAATCTGAGAGTAATTAAACCAAGGTCTGACCTGATCCTATCAGGTGGAGAGTCAGTAGTCTCTGACTGTTGGGTAGGAGACTGACGGTGAGTCGGTTTGGTAGTCTTAGGTTCGACCTTTACAGGTTTTCCTCTATGATTAGATGAATTAGAAGTATCCTCTTGCTGATTAACGATAGGGGGCTTCGTGTCTGGTGGAGGCCCTCCAGCTTGGGAAATTGTGATTATCATTAAATTGCTACCAATAACACTAATAATAGAGATTCTTTTAATAAAATTAGAAAGAAATTGGATCATCATCTTGTCGGATATGGAATTAGGGGTTATGGCGCTACGCGCAAGTCAGATGTCATAACTCAGAAGTAATCTCTGACTAAGTTGGAGCGTTTATAAAGATATTTAACCTATTTGTGCAATGCTATAACTGTAGAATTTAAACAAACTGATGTTAAGCCTAATTTAAGTACAGTAGGAGTTTCTAAATTTATAGGGAATTGCTTTGCTCGCTCCTTAGACTTACGCCCAAGTCGGGATATTATATCTTTGACTAAAAAAAACTAAACGGCTTTTCCATTCATCTTCAGCAATTTTCCTCAAGTATCATTTTAGATAAGACAGTCTAAATACTTAATTTGTTGCTAGGGGGTTGGCCTAACTCTGATGTAAAGGTAAAATAACAGTGGCCATAGTACCTACTTGAGGACAACTTTCAATAGATATTTGGCCACAATGATTTTCGACTATAGCTAGAGCGATCGCTAACCCTAAACCTGACCCCACTATACCGCCATGGGAACGAGCGGAGTCTACTTGATAAAAGCGATCAAATAAACGAGACAAAGCTTCAGTCGGAATACCGATACCATTATCCTTAACCGTTACCTGGAGGCAATCGTTTTTAATATTTTGACAACCTCTAAAAATTACCCCACTATTCTTAGAAGTATTTCCTAGTTCTCCATCCTGAGTTCTCAACATTGGCTTTTTAGCTTTTGGAAGGTACTGCAATTCTACTACTAGATGACCACCAGATTGAGTATACTGCATACCATTACTAATCAAATTTGTAAATAACCTAGCTAATTGTTCCCAATCTCCTATAAGTGTAATATCTTCCTCAAAAATAGGATGTTTAATAATTTTAGAGTTATCTATTTTGCCGTGATGTTTATAGTTTAATGTAGAGTTTTGATTAAAGATTGAATTTTCTCCAATAAAATCAGGTAGAGAAATTTTTAATTCTAGATTTATACCTTGAGCAGTAGCGATCGCCTGTTGTTCTTCTACTACTTCCATCAATAAGGCTTCTATTGGTACTGGTGAAAACTCAGATTGCACCATTCTACTATCCTGACGTGCTAAAAATAGTAAATCATCTACTAAGCGCCCCAAACGACGGGTTAAACGTTCAATAACTTGTAGTTGTTGCTGATGTTCAGATGATACTAACTTGGGGTCTGCCAAAGCTACCTGTACATTAGTTTGAATCATTGCTATCGGGTTTCGGAGTTCGTGGGAAGCATCAGCAGTAAATTTTTTCAAATGTTGATAAGATTCTCGTACTGGTTGTATTGCTAAACCAGAAAGTAGCCAGCCGATACCCCCCACAGAAATTAGCACTAAACAAGTACCAATACTTAAGTCTAGCATAAGAAGGCGAATTGGTTTTGTCACCTCAAACCAAGGATGACTCACTCGCAAATATCCTAAGACTTGACGACCTACTTCTACTCTATCTGTCACTTGTCGTAATAGTAAACTATTATCAATGATTGGTTGTAATGTTTCAATTTTTCCAGAGTGGGGAATTATTCTTACTGTTTCTCCAATACGGTTTGAATGTATGGGAATATTGAGAGGTTCAGAAAAGGTTGACCAAAGTAGTTCTCCTGTAGGACTAAACCATTCAATATCAATGTGGTCATCTTCTACAGTGTTAGCATTATCTCGAAAGCTAACTTCTAGGTTGACACGAAAATTTTCACTGTTTCCAATGGGAAAGTTGGGGATAGGTTCAATAATAGGTTCGATAACTAGGGAGCGCTCTACTATTTCTACCACATGGAGCAATGTATCATCTATACGTTCAATTAGGGTACTACGAAAATATATATAAAACCCAGTGGTAAATATTAATAATAAAATAGCTGTGACTGTAGTGTACCAAATTGCTAAACGGCGACGAGTTGTTTGAAACATAATTTATTTTTCAGTAATTTCAAATGTACGAGAGTGAGGCACTAATATATAGTGCTACACATCAAACTGATTTATGCGATCGCGACAACTGATAACTGATAACTTAATATTGGCCATGCCAAAAAGTAGTATTTAGGATAAGATAGCTCTAGTTGAAAAATCTTAATTAAATATTAAATTATGTTTATATCCTCTGAAGGTATAATCAAGCTTCAAAAATACTTTAAACAAAAGGTATTTTTTGGAAATGAACCAACACCTGAACTTATAGCCATACTGCTTGTTTACTTTGTCCAAGGAATTTTAGGGTTAGGGAGTCTCGCTATCAGCTTTTTTCTCAAAGATGAATTGGCCATGACTCCGGCAGAGGTATCAGCAATGTTGGGTATTGTTATTATACCGTGGATGATTAAACCTCTTTTTGGGTTTATTACTGATGGAGTACCAATATTAGGCTATCGACGAGGACCTTACATAATTTTTTCTGGAATACTGGGGGCGTTTTCTTGGGTAGCATTGGCAACATGGGTAGATACTCCACTAACAGCGACAGTAGCGATCGCTATGAGTTCCTTGTCAGTAGCTATGAGCGATGTAATAATTGATTCCCTTGTTGTAGAAAGAGTGCAAAAAGAATCTGTCAGTAATACAGGTTCTCTCCAATCTTTATGTTGGTCTGCCTCAGCATTAGGAGGACTAATAACTGCTTATTTCAGTGGTTATTTACTAGAACATTTCAGCCCTCAAACTGTATTTTTAATTACAGCCACTTTTCCTTTGATTGTTTCTTTAGTACCCCTATTAATTGAGGAAAAAAAAGTTTCTATTAGGATTAACTTTGATAACGTAAAACAGCAAATTAAACAAGTCAAAAAAGCAGTTATAAAAAAATCAATTTTATTACCAACTGCTTTCCTAGTTATTTGGCAAGCAACCCCAAATTCTGAATCAGCTTTCTTTTTCTTTTCAACCAATGAATTAGGATTTCAAGCAGAATTTTTAGGCAGGATAAGGTTAGTAACAAGTATTGCTGCTTTATTTGGTGTTTGGCTATTTCAACGCTTTTTTAAATCTGTTCCATTTCGGAAAATTTTCGGATGGTCTACAGTTATTTCTGCTCTTTTAGGAATGACTACTTTACTGTTAGTTACTCACACTAATAGAACATTGGGGATAGATGATCATTGGTTTAGCTTAGGAGATAGTTTAGTACTAACTGTAATGGGCAAAATTGCTTTTATGCCAGTATTAGTTTTAGCTGCTAGACTTTGCCCACCAGGAGTAGAAGCAACTGTATTTGCTTTATTAATGTCAATTTATAACTTAGCTGCATTAATTTCCCATGAAGGCGGTGCTTTATTAATGCACTGGCTAAAAGTTACAGAGACAAACTTTGATAATTTGTGGTTGTTGATAGTTATCACTAACTTATCCACTTTATTGCCATTACCTTTACTAAATTGGTTGCCTACAGCTAATGCTCAAACAGATGAAGAAGAAAATCTTAATTCACAACCAATATTAGAACCTGAATCTAGTGAAATTATCTCCCGTTAAATCAGAAATTATCTTATGATATTCAAAATAATTGCACCTTTATTTGCTGAAATTTTTGGATTCATATATAGCAATTCCAATAAATGATTAATTTTGCCTCACTGTTCAATAGTATGCTTAATTTTATAGCAGTAATTTGACCTTTTTCAAGTGCAAAAATGACAGAGAATTACTCTTTTAGGCAAGGAAAATAACCAGCTATTCCTAAAAATAGCTCAAAGCTAGATAAATCAGAATACAAATTAATTAAATATAATAACTATAATATGTAATAGTTTACAGTCTTTTTATCATTTTTTTCCCTATAGATAGCAGTGAGTAATTATAATACTGATATAACCTAGATTCCACAGGACAAAATGTAGTAAAATTAAAAGTATGGAGTGCGAATGCCTATTCGCCTCTACAACAATCAATAAAAAATTATAGTTGTCAATAGAAGTCAACAATAAAGTAAGTATTTATATTTAATATTTTCTTGATCAGTTAACGTGTATAATGTGATATATTATAAATTTATTTATTATCAACATAAGAATATATAAATCACAGATGACAAATTTACAAATTCAACAACCTAAATCTTATACTAGTAAAGATTGGCAACAAGGATATAAATCTCAACCACAAGAATATAACTATTGGATTGATGATATAGAAGGTGAAATACCAGAAGATTTAAACGGTACTTTTTTCCGTAACGGACCAGGTTTATTAGACATTAATGGTCAACTTATTGCTCATCCTTTTGACGGAGATGGAATGGTTTGTGCAATTAGTTTTAAAAACCGTCGCGCCCACTTCCAAAATAGATTTGTTAGAACAGAAGGTTATGTGGCAGAAAAAGCGGCAGGAAAAATTCTCTATAGAGGTGTTTTTGGTACTCAAAAAACAGGTGGTTGGTTAGCTAATCTTTTTGATTTTAAACTTAAAAATATTGCCAATACTGGTATTATTTATTGGGGTGATAAACTTTTGGCATTGTGGGAAGGAGGGCAACCTCATCGTTTAAATCCCCAGAATTTAGAAACCATTGGCCTTAACGATTTAGATGGGCTTTTACAACCAGGTCAAGCTTTTTCTGCTCATCCCAGAATTGATAAAGGAAAGGATGGAAAAGGAGATGTTTTAGTTAATTTTTCTGTCAAACCTGGTTTATCAAGTACCATTACTATTTTTGAATTTAATAGTCAGGGAAAATTACTCAAACGTTACTCTAATTCTATTCCTGGTTTTGCCTTTTTACACGATATGGTAATTACACCAAATTACTGTATTTTTTTTCAAAATCCTGTTGCTTTTAATCCTTTTCCTTTATTACTAGGGTTACGAACTCCAGGTCAATGTTTAGAGTTTTTACCTAATAATTCAACACAAGTTATTTTAATTCCTCGTGATGGTAGTAAAGCTATAAAAATTTTGAAAACGAAACCTTGTTTTGTATTTCATCATGCTAATGCTTGGGAAAAGGACGGGGAAATTTATGTAGATTCTATTTGTTATGAATCTGTCTCACAAACTGACCTAGGTGATAATTTTCTGGAGGTGGATTTTGACTCAATGACAGAAGGTAAGTTATGGCGATTTAAGATTAATTTATCAGAGAATAATGTGGAACATAAATTGCTTGAAAGTCGTTGTTGTGAGTTTCCGACTTTAAATCCGAATAATGTAGGAAAAGCTTATCGATATTTATTTATTGGAGCAGCAGATAAGCCTAGTGGAAATGCTCCTTTACAAGCAATATTAAAAATTGATTTGCATACAGGAAAACGTCAAACTTTTAGTGTCGCACCGCGAGGTTTTGCAGGAGAACCTTTATTTGTTCCTTTTCCAAATGGGGTGAATGAGGATGATGGTTGGTTATTAATGTTGATGTATGATGCAGCAGAACATCGGTCGGATATTGTGATTTTGGATGCTCGTGATTTGAATAAAAAACCTGTGGCAAGATTACATTTAAAGCATCATATTCCTTATGGTTTACATGGTAGTTTTACCCCTAATTATTTTCAAGAGTAAGTCAGATTTTTAGGGAGTAGATAATAGGAAAGTAGTAAACATCAAAATAATTAAAAACCTAAAAATAATTAAAAACCTACTGAATAATAATTATTAAAAAGGTTATTTATTGGAGCTTACCTCACTGGAGTAAATTTTAGTATGTCTGAATTTAAAACAGACTTATATCACTTAATTTTACCTCAGTGAAGGTAATCTTGTTCGTTTCAGAAAAGACCACTTCAGATAAACAGAAACTGAAGTCAAAAGTAGTGAAGTAAAAAATGCAAAGTTTAGCAGTAATAGCTGTTGAATTACTGAATAACGTAAAAATTAATTTGATTGAACGAGAAGCTATTTTTAGAGATTCCTCAGAAGACTATTTTTTTTCAATCTATTAGTTTTTTAAAGAAGCACTCAGCGGTTAACCTTCAGATAATCTTCAGTTGAGTAACTACGATATTCAGTTATTGCCGATAAAAGTTTTATTAATTGAGCCAGAATTATGATTAAAGTTCATAGTAGTGCTTTAGTCTGATCTATCTTAAGGTTAGAGCCTTACTACAAACAAAAAAAATTTTAATCTTTCAATCTAAGGAAATTTTAACTCCGCCAAAATTAGCCTTAAATTTTCATTCATATTGGGTTCTAAAAATACCCATTTTTTTACCTGAATTTGAGTTTTTTTTAAGTAAAATACTCTTCCTTATTCAGATATCTAGACATTTACATTTGTTCCAAACAAGATAGACCTTTATTGGTAGCTTGAATTAAATCTAAAAATGACTTAAAAGACCAATATATAACTTTTAAAGTTTGCTTTGTAATATCAGTTTAAAGTAGCTAGTAGTTTTCGTTATTCTGGGAGTAATGCTAGTTTGATTCAGATTTTAGGCAAAATAGAAATACCTAACAACAATATTATTCCGTGTTTCATACATAGCATATTTCCAAGTATATGAAGTATAAATATTAACAATTAAATGTTTCCAGGGCGGGCATCTTGCCCACTGGGGTGTATCTCACCAAGGTGGAATTCGCTGTATGTTTAAATAATCTAAAAATTACTTTAAGGCTTTAACCTCTTAGATAGACTAAGTTTCTAATTTTTTTCTTTTGGCTCAAGTACATAGTCAATGTTCGCTATACAATAAATACTGTAGCGAAAATATTCAATTATTGTGATATTTTGACTCTGGATAAAAACCCATCGTGTCGTTTCCATCCCAGTATTAAAACGAGCTATTTTTCCACTTACTGAAAATTTACAATGAATATACAAAAAAATCAAGAATATAATTATCAAATAGGTAATTATTTAACAGCAAATCATCCTACTTATGTCATACGAGCGGCAGATAAAGAATTATTTAATACTTTGAAAAACGGTGAATATTGTTATGTATTAAGTTCTCCACAAACTGGTAAGTCAAGTTTAAAAGTTAATACGACCCAACTTTTACAAGCAGAAAACATTATCTGTATTGCTCTAGATATGAGTAGAGTTAACAATAAAACTTTTACTCTAGATGAGTGGTATGATCAAGTAATTTTAGCTTTAGAAAAAAGTTTTACATTTCCACGGTATTTTCCAGAATTATGGTGGGAAGAAATGGCAAATATGCCAGGGGATGAAAAATTATTTGTGTTTATAGAGGAAGTATTATTAGCTAATACTCAAGATGAAAAGATAGTCATTTTTATAGATGAAGTGAATGATGATAGTGTTTTTGACCCTGGTGGTGGGAGCTTAGGAATATTAATTAGTTATTGTCTTCAAGAAAGAGCAAATAACCCAGAATTTAAACGTTTAACATTTGCCTTATTAGGGACAACAATACCTAATAATTTAGTGGATATTTGTAGACCTATTGAACTTAGTAGCTTCAAAATAGAAGAAGTGCCTCATTTTGTAAACAGATTCCAAGGGATGGTAAAACAGCCACTAAAATTTATAGAAGAAATATTATTTTGGTCTGGTGGACAACCATTTTTGACGCAAAAACTATGTCAAATAGTTATTAATTATTTAAGAGAAAGAAATGAGGAAGAAGATGATAATAATGTAACTTTAGTAGAAGATTTAGTGGGAATTTGTGTGTTAGAAAATTGGGATGCACAAGACTATCCAGCTCATTTCAGCAAATTAGAAAATCTTTTGCTGAAAAATATACAGAAATCTACAAATCATTTAGAAATATACCAACAAATATTAAAATATGGCAGATTAAAACTACCTAGTGAAAGTAATCAGAGATTTAAAAATCATGCGATCGCTCATAGCAAATGGGAAATAAAAGAGTTATTGAGGTCAGGTATAGTCAAAATAAATCAGGGATTTTTAGAAGTATATAGTCCTATTTATGCAGAAATTTTTAATCAAGAATGGGTACAAAAACATCTACTACAAAGAACTAAGTCTGTTCCTAAAGTTACTGAGGAAAAAATTGAGTTAAATGATTCAAATGCTGAGGCAAAAACTTGGCAAGTAGAAGCAAATGTATCTAATTTTGAAATCCCAGAAAATCAAAAAAATTATAGTCATAATGAAATTAATTCAGAACAAAAATTACTAGTAAACCCATTTAAATTAAAGAATTTCAACAATCAAGTCACAAATTTTCAACTAGGAGAAAATTTCTCTGGCTTAGAAAGTCAAGATAATCAAAAAAATCAGAGTAATAATATTATTGATCCTGAACAAAAACAATTAGAAAATTTATTAGATTTAAATCAGTTTGATAGTTCAGTGACTAACTTAAATTTAGAAGAAAATATTTCTAATTTGCAACTTTTTGAAAATCACCAAATTCAAAGTAATAATTTAATTCATCCACAACAAAAAGAACTAGAAACACCTGGAGAAAAAATCACTCATCAGAAAAATAATAAGAATCAAGTAAGAGACAAAAAAGCTAAAAAATTAGCAATATCTCAGCATAAACTAAATATAGGAATAGCAGGATTAGTCGTAGTATCCCTAATAGCTATAACTGGAGCAACTTGGGCAACTAAACTTTTTCAAGAGAAACAAACTCAACTTCAAAAAGCAGAATATCAATTAGAACAATTCAAATATGAACTTAAAGAAGCACAAAAAGGTAAAGAATTAGAACATGAAGGAATTAATGCTCTAAGGCAATTTGAAACTGCAGAAATAGAAGCATTAATATCAGCAATGAAAGCAGGAATTAAACTACAAGAATTAGTTAAATATGGTCGCCCACTCCAACATTACCCAGCCACAAGTCCGATATTTGCCTTACAACAAATTATTAACAATATTCACGAAAAAAATCAAATTCCTAACATCAAAAATATTGCTATGAGTCCTAATAATCAACTATTAGCTATAGTCAGTAATGATGGTACAGCTAAAATTCTGGAATTCTCAGGTGAACCTATTTCTCAGTTGAGAGGACATCAGGGCAAAATCTCTCAAATTAAGTTTGCCCCAGAAGGTAACCTTCTTGCTACGGCAGCAGATGACGCTACAGCTAGAATTTGGGATTTTCAGGGTAAGCAACAAGTAGAACTCAAAGGCCATAAAGGTCAAATTTGGGAAATTACCTTTAGTCCTGATGGTAAATTATTAGCTACTGCTGGAGAAGACGGCACTGCTAGAATTTGGGATATCTCAGGTCAAAAAATAGCCATTCTCAAAAAACATCAAGGTCGCATCTTAGACATCACATTTAGCTCTGATGGAAAATATCTAGCTACTGCTGGATGGGATGGTACTGCCAGAATTTGGAGTCCATCAGGCAAACAATTAGCTATACTTAAGGGACATCAAGGTAGTGTAGAAAAAATTATATTTAGCCCTAATGGAAAATATCTAGCTACGACTGGATGGGATGGCACTATTAGAATTTGGAGACGTAGTTCCGGTAAGCTATTATCTAAACTTAAAGGTGGAGTTTGGAATATTAGCTTTAGTTCCGATGGTAAAAGGTTCGTTACAGCGGGAGAAGATGGAACAGCAAATATTTGGAATGTTTCTGGCCAACTATTAGGGAAACTTCCTGGACATCAAGGAACTGTGACGAGTATTAGTTTCAGTCCTGATGGTCAATGTCTAGCTACAGCAGGCAATGATGGTAGTGTAAAAGTCTGGGACAATAATGGAAATTTGTTGACATATCTTAAAGGACATCTTGGCCGGGTTTTGGAAATGAATTTTAGTTCTGATGGACAATTACTATTAACTTTGGGAGAAGATGGTACAGGTAGAGTTTGGGATCTAGAAGCTAATTACGAGGCCAAAATTCAGGGTAATTCTGAGATTTTTGGGGGGGTAAGTTTTAGTTCTAATAGTGAGAAATTAGCAACAGTTGCAGTTGATGGTGTTACCCGTATCTGGGATATTTCTGGAAATCTTTTAACTGAATTTAATGGATCTTTAGGTATGTTTGGCGATATGAGTTTTAGTCCTGATGGTAAATATCTGGCGACTGCTGGAGATAATAGCCAGGCAAGAATTTGGCAGGTTTTAGGAGGAGAGTTAATAGAGTTAGAGGGTGAGGAAGGGATGGCAAAACAGATTAGTTTTAGTTTCGATGGACAACGCTTGGCAACGGTGGGAGAAGATGGTGTGGCTCGCATCTGGAATAATTCTGGTGAGCGGTTGGTTGAGTTAAAGGGTCATAATGGGCGAGTTTTGGATGTAGATTTTAGTCCAGATGGAAAATATATTGGTACTGCTGGAGAGGATGGTGTTGGGAAAATTTGGGATAGTTCTTTTCGACTGGTTTCAGAATTAAAAATTGTTTCTAGTTGGATGGAGAGTATTGGTTTTAGCCCATCAGGAGAGTACATAGCTACGGGAGATAGTAATGGAATGGTCAAAATATGGGATTTTTGGGGCCATCAAATTGCTGATTTAAAAGCTCATATTGGTAGTGTGAAAAATGTTACTTTTAGTGCTGATGAGGAACAGGTGATAAGTATGGGAAAGGATGGAATGGTGAGAATTTGGGATATTACAGGACGACAAATAGGTCAATTTGAAAATGCTAAGGGTTTAAGTTTGGATGGTAAATATATAGCAACTTTGGCAGATAATGATTTGGAGTTATGGCAGGTGAAAGGGTTAAATGATTTATTAAAAAGTTCTTGTAATTGGCTTGAGGATTATTTTATCACTCATCCAGATGTGAGGAAAGATTTAGAAGTTTGTGAGTAATTAAAAATGTCACAAATAGTTGGCAACTAATATTTTTAAATAATCAGCTAAATTTACTTTACCATTTAAATTTTTAGCTATGAAAACATAATTTTTTTCATTTGTTAAATGAATATTTATTTTGGCTATGAAAATATAATTATTTTTACTTTTTAAATGTACAAATAGTTGATAGCTAATATTTTTAAACAATCAGCTAAATTTACTTGATTATTCAATTTTTTAGCTATGAAAATATAACTTTTTATTTCTGACTTCTTGGAAATAGTATAAGGTTATCAACCTGATTTATTAGTTGGGGTATATAGTACTAATTCTTAGGGATTTTTGCTATATATCCCTTAGGATAATTGAATATAATTTAGAAGAAAAATATGACTAATGATAGACCTCTTGTTGACCTAGAAAAAGCCTTGGAAGTTATTCAAAGTCAGGCAAACTCATTGCACGTTGTAGTGGTTGGTAAAATCAAAGGATTTCTTGATCCAGAGGTTTTGATGCGATCGCTCTTATTAGTTCAACTTCGTCATCCTCTATTAAATTCTCATATTGTCGGACCTTTAGATAACCTAATATTTAAAACTGAAGGTACAGAGAAAATACCTTTAGAGGTGATTTTTAATTCTGAACCTGAATATTGGCAAACTATTTTTGTTAATGAGTTAAACACAAAGCTGGAAAACCAAAAAGTATTGCTGAGAGCTACTCTAATTAAACCAACTGAAAAAAGTACAACTAATTATTTGATTACTAGAATTCATCATGCAATCATAGATGGTATTTCTGCTGTTCATTTATATTCAGAAATTTTGAGCTTTTGCCAAAAAATTGTATCAGAAAACCAAATTCCTGAAGTTGAGAAATTAGCACCCCCTCCGTGTTTCGAAAAAATAATTGCTGATTACAATATACAAAATAATACAGAATCATTAATATCAGAATTAGGACAGCCAATAGATACTCTTCCTTTTGAAAAATATGTACCTTATAAACAACGTACTTGTGGGTTAATTCAAAAACAATTAAATGCCAGTTTAACTCAACAACTTATTCAACATTGTAAATCAGAAAAAGTGACTGTTCAAGGAGCTATTTGTTCGGCAATGATGCTGGCATTAGCTAAAAATTTAGAGCCAGAAGATAAAGAGTTTTCTTTTAGTTGCTATCATGCTGTAGATATGAGAAAAAGACTAAATTATCCTATTGGTAATGAACAGATGGCTTTCTTAGTTTCTAGTTTATTGTGTTTTCACAAAGTTAATCAGAAAATGTCATTTTGGGGTTTGGCAAGACAAGCTACAGAGGAAATTAAAGCCAAACTAAAAACACCAGAAATTTACCATCGTGTTTTGTTTTTTTCTGAAGCTATAAACATGATATTAAAGAATCCCGAAAAAACTATTTCTTCTATATTTGTATCTAATATTGGCAAGGTGAAAATTTCATCGAAATATGGTCAATTTCAGTTAGAAGAAATTAGTTTTGGTTCATCAAATAAAATGTTTGGTAGTACTTTTAATGTTAGTGTTTCAACTTTTCAAGACCAAATAACTTTTAACTTTATATACACTCAACCTTTAGTTAGTCAGACTGTTATAGAAAAGCTAGTTAAAGATTCAATAGAATATCTAGTAACATCTTGTAATTAAATACATTAGATTTGGTGACTAATATGGTAGTAAAATCAATAGTCTCACCTTTTAAAGTAAAAAAAAGATTTGTCATAAATATTTCAGGTAGATACTTCAATGGGAGATACTGATAACTGATAACTGATAACTGTTTCGCTACAGGACATGAAAAACCCAGTTCCTACTTTAGGAAGCTAACTATAACTTAAATAACTCAGCAAGCATTCAACAACTAAATGCTTACATGACTCATCCCCAGAGGTTAAAATTATGGTCAGCTAAAAAAATGGAAAGCAAAGGGTTAATGCCCCTTTACCAAGTATCATTTTAGAACCTCTTCGGCCTTAGCCAAGGGAAAAGTTAATGATAAAACCTAATACCTATAAAAAATGCTGAATCTAAGACAACGTTTTTCATGGCCAAAAATTTTCTTGAGTTTGTTGAGTTTTTTACTAGCAATCTTTTTTTTACTGCTAATAGCAATACCTACTGCTTTAGCTAGTCTAAATGATGATAGATTTGATGGTAATATATTTGCTCTTTATGCTGGTAATGGTTCTCTTGTACCTGCTAAGGTGAAATTAAAAGATTCTTTAAAAAATTCTAGACCTGCCCTACTGGTATTTTTTCTTGATGATAGTAAAGACTGTAAGCAATTTTCGGCTGTGGTTTCTCAACTTCAAGAATTCTATGGTCGTGCAGCAGATTTTATTCCTGTTAATGTAGATGCTATGATTAATACTGTGACTGATGATTCTACAAAAGTAGCTTATTACTATCAAGGGTTTGTGCCTCAAACTGTTTTAATTAACCAACAAGGAGAAGTTGTGATCAATGAGAAAGGTCAAGTTTCTTTTGAAAAAATAGACGATGTTTTTCGAGAAGTTTTTGATTTATTACCGCGTTCTGAGTCTGCTGAACTTAAACGTCGAATTGTTAATGAAATTAATGTTGAGTTGAGAGAGTAATATCAATGGGGCGATATAGCAGAAGTAGGAACAAATAGCCATTCGCCCTCAGGGGGTGAAAAGCCCCTCAAAACTATTGTTGGATGAGGGTTGAGACTGAAATTTATATGTTAAAAACCATAATTGATAAATTGTACAAAGTGTGATCCGAATGCCCCCGAACAAAACCCCGTAGAAGATATTTGGTTACCAGCCCAAAACTTCAGCATACCACTTGATAATTTTTGCAGTTATTGTCAAGTATTTAAGTAGCTATTTAAGTTTTTTGCCATGATCAAATATTCAATTTTCTCCAACTTTTTTAGTATAAAATTTGGCAACAATTAATATACAGATTACTATAGCTATGTTTATAATACAATAAAATTAATTTATTTATAATCATTAAATAAGTATTATTGATAAGGGCTAGATTCATCTTTTTTGGCAAATTTTTGGTCATCAGACTTCTTAGTCAACTTTTTTTACCCCCCAGTTATGTTCACTTAACTTTTCTAAAAAAATTTTGAATATTTATTTTTATTTTGGGTCTTTTCTTAGTAATAATTACTGAGTTAGGCTTGTATATATTATTTAACTTAGTTGAGCTGAAACTAAGCAGTTTCTCTAATTGTTTTTTTTTTACTTATTTCCTACTATATATAAATAGATAAATAACATTAAAACTTTTGAACTGCAACTAAGGAGTTAGAAAATGTCTAATAGCTATATTTATGGTACTGGAGAAGACGATCTGCTATATGGTACCGGAGGAAACGATAAGGCGTATGGAAGCTCCGGAAATGATATTATCGAAGGTAAAGGAGGTGATGATGAACTTTATGGTAATGGTGGGAATGACACAATTAAAGGAGAAGAAGGCGATGATACAGTTTTAGGTCATCCTGGAGATGACTCAATAGAAGGAAACGCAGGTGATGATAAGCTTTATGGTGGTGATGGGGATGACCTAGTCTCAGGGGGAGAAGGAAACGATATGCAGACTGGAGGAGGAGGAAACGATACCATAGAAGGAGGAGAAGGTGATGACAAACTTTATGGAGGGCCTGATGATGACTTGATCAAGGGAGAAGACGGTCAAGATAAGCTTTATGGTAATGATGGGAATGACGCAATGGAAGGAGGTGCGGATGATGACACAGTTTTAGGTCATGCTGGAGATGACTCAATAGAAGGAAATGCAGGTGATGATAAGCTTTATGGTGGTGATGGGGATGACCTAGTCTCAGGGGGAGAAGGAAACGATATGCAGACTGGAGGAGGAGGAAACGATACCATAGAAGGAGGAGAAGGTGATGACAAACTTTATGGAGGGCCTGATGATGACTTGATCAAGGGAGAAGACGGTCAAGATAAGCTTTATGGTAATGATGGGAATGACGCAATGGAAGGAGGTGCGGATGATGACACAGTTTTAGGTCATGCTGGAGATGACTCAATAGAAGGAAATGCAGGTGATGATTTACTTTCTGGTGATTCTGGGGATGACGTAGTCTCAGGCGGAGAAGGAGAGGATATACTGTACGGAGGAGCAGGAAACGATGAACTTTATGGTGGTGATGATAATGATACCATTGATGATGGTGGTGGGGATGACATACTAGAAGGAAATACGGGTAATGATATACTTCGTGGTCGTGGAGGTCAAGACGAGCTCATAGGAGGTGATGGTGATGACCTCATCATTAGTTATAGTGATGCAGGAGAACCTGAAATTGCCCAACAGACAAATGAATCTAAGGTTTATCCAGATCAACCCTTTTTTGAAGCTAATGATACTTTAACTGGAGGATCAGGGGCTGATACTTTCCTATTTAGACCGTTGATGAATGCCAAGCCTGAGATTATTGAGAAACACAATATGCACAATATGCACCAAGATATGCATAATATGAACTTGCATAAACAAATCGCTGGCGAAAATGGTTCAGTCCATGATCACTGGGTTGATAGTATTGGTGATGATATCATCCTTGACTTTAATAGAAGTGAAGGGGATAAAATTGAGATTAAGGGTCATACAGTAAAAGTAGAAAAAATTGAAGAGCTTGATGATGGAAGTGGATCTATTGTTCATTTAATTAGTGATCAAGGGGCTAATGGTGGAGCCCACCACCTAGATAAACTAGGAACAATTACTGTTTATGGTGATCTGGTTACAGAATCAGATTTAATAGCAGATATCTTTGGGGATGGTGCTGGTATGGGTTGAGAATTATGTCTATCATCAACAATTGATATAAAAATCAACTGAAAGAGGAGGTGTTGTTTAGGGTATCTAACCAACACCTTCACTAATAATCACAAATTATCTCAAATTTCAATATTCCCATTAAGCCATTAAACCTTTATCCTACAATCGTTTTGAGTTACTTGTTTCTCCGTGAATTTGGACCCATATCGGCAACCATCATTACTTTTAGGAATAGTTAAGTACCTTTGCGATCGCCTGAAGATGAGACTCTTTCTGCAGATTTTTTTGATATTTTTGTAATTTTTCTAAATATTTTTTTCTGATAAATTGAATTAGAAAAAATTCAGTTTTTGATTACCATGTTAAGTATAAGCTAGGGAAATTTCTCTGAGTAAATATTTAGCTAATTAATTTTCCTTGACTAACTTATCTAATAGACCTCTCCAAAATAAAAATTAGGGTAAAATTGTAGTGGCTAATTATATATATCCTGTTTCCAAATGAATAATGTATTGGAATATATTTATAACCATCCAAAAGAAACAAAAATAATTATTGGTATTACAGATGAACAGCTAATAAAATTAATAGAAAACCC
>ENA-UENV01000115-UENV01000115.1-marine-metagenome-genome-assembly--contig:-NODE-115-length-24787-cov-2.833643_pt1 | contig 24787 bp, 21 predicted proteins | sample MGYA00237878_ERZ529328 | MGnify/ENA primary metagenome ERZ529328 (study PRJEB26372, sample SAMN05368348) | marine metagenome | biome: cultured habitat; feature: ocean water; material: water; isolation... | reverse complement strand
ACTGACCAGGCTTCGGGTGCTCCGATACCAGCTGGAACATAGACGGCATTCGAGCCAATGGGCATATTCCAGATAGAATTCTGGGCAAACGGCCATTGACTGGCCACCCTGCTGCTTGGAAATTGAGCATATCCTACACTCAACGTAAGCATCAGTGAAAAGAGGATTACTTGTCCTTTTTTCATATACGTGAATGGTATTGGTAATCGATCTCCCGGGGATTAGATAGGGATTCTTAAACTACTTTAGATGGATAGGTGGAAACTCCTTGAGAGATAAAATGTAAACTACGACAACACTACAGTACCCAATTCTTTGGCTAGTTCATTTCGAATGCTTAAGAGCTTTTGCTGAACTTTCATATGGACCATAAGCTTGTCCATATCTCCACTCGCACTTAGCTGCTTGATCTCCTCCTGGTTCTTCTGACACATTCTGGAAATTTTGCGTAACCTAAATCGTTTTAGCGCTTGAATGCTATCCTCCGAGAAGTTGAGTTCGGGACTCTTCTGCGTCTGGAGGGTGATTTCGTAGCGTTTTTCCCAGTTTTCGCTCAATTCATATGGGGAGGTGATGAGGTTGATGGCCATCTGCTGTACCGCCGAATCTGGATGCTGTGTAAAGAAATCGGTAGTCAAAGTTTGACCACTTGCAAGTCTTTCTTGAGCCAACTTGGCTATTTGTTGATAGGTTTGATTATCAAAATCTTCAATGACGTCTTCAATATTACTGATGATAAAAGCGGCGACAGTGACGTTTTCTTCTTTGTCAAAAATAGCATCCCCGCCAGCAACCAGTATACGAACAATGTCCTTTTCCTGAAATTCATCCCCTACCCGGCTTTCCTTTTGTTGCGGAACAGGTTGCTCCAAGGAATCCGACAATAGTTGGGCCTCATGTCGTTGAACCTTCTGTAAATTTCCCCGGTCATTGCTCGCCCGATGCTTTGTCAACTCTTTACTTACTACTTTATTGATCTCATTGATCAATAATTGTTCTTCCACGCTAACCAATCGGGCACACTCCTTAATGTATAGAGACCGCTTGATTGGATCAGGAATCTTGCTTATGCTTCCTACCACATCCTTAATCAGTTCAGTCTTCTTGACCGGATCATTTCCAACTTGATTGAGTAGTAAATTAGTTTTAAAGAAAATGAAATCCTGGGCTTTCTCCTCCAGAAAGGTCTTGAAAGCGCTGGTACCAACGGATTGCAGATAGGAATCTGGATCTTCTCCATCTGGCAACATGACAACCTTCACATTAAGGTCTTGGGCCAAGATCAGGTCTATACCCCGAAGTGCCGCTTTCAATCCAGCGAAATCTCCATCAAAAAGGATCTTCACATTGGGAGTATATCGCTTGATCAACCTAATTTGTTCGGTGGTTAAGGATGTACCTGAAGCGGCGACTACATTTTCTATTCCCGCTTGATGCAAGGAAATCACATCCGTATATCCCTCAACTAGTATACACTCGTCCTCTTTACGAATCGGCGCCTTAGCAAAGTTAGCTCCATATAAGACCTTACTCTTGTGGTAAATCTCTGTTTCAGGAGAGTTGATGTACTTAGGAGCCTTGACATCCTTTGCCATAATTCGGCCAGCAAAGGCAATCGGTTTGCCGGACAAGTTATGGATGGTGAACATCACGCGGTTCCTGAAGAAGTCGCGATCATATTGGGTGGTCAAGCCTAACTTCTTGAGGGATTCCAAGGAGTACCCCTTCTTCGTAGCCACATCCGTGAAGCCTGATCTCTGATCAGTGGTGAACCCAAGACCAAACTTCTTAATGGTCTCTTCTCTAAACCCTCGTCGCTTGAAATAACTCAAACCCACACTTTTCCCTAGATCGGTGTCAAAGAGTTGCTGCTGAAAATATTCCTGTGCAAATTGATTAACCAAGTACAAGCTATCCAAGTGTTGTCTAGCTGCAATCTCTGCCTGTGAGGCTTGTGTCTCCTCCACTTCGATTCCGTACTTCTTGGCTATGTAGCGCAAGGCTTCTGGGAAAGTGAAACTTTCATGCTCCATCAAAAACTGCACAGGTCCACCCGCTCTTCCACAGCCAAAGCACTTGTAAATATTCTTGGCTGGTGAGACGACAAAAGAAGGCGTTTTCTCATTATGAAAAGGACAAAGCCCCATCATGTTAGCCCCACGGCGCTTCAAGCTGACGAAGTCTTGAATAACCTCCTCCACTTTAGCTACTTCCGTGATCTCCTGTACCGATTTATTGGTTATCAAAGTTTATAGACTTGAATTTGGTCTGGAAAATTAAGTAAAAAGGCGGACAATTAAAATTTTTAACTAAAGCTGCCGTTCCTTGAGATTATCCAATTTTAACAAGGTAAAAAACTAACAATCAAACACTTGTATATCACAACTCAGATACTGTTAAAAACAATAACATTTCGTGACATAACTTTTTTGCGTAAAAAAACGTCTATTATACTGAAGGTCAAACACAATGACACTTCAAGAAAAAATGGGTGTTCTCATAGTGTGTGGGCTGCCCCGGGACATTCAAGCTTCCGGGGTAGTTTTAATTAAACAAAGAAAAGTTAGCGAATTAACTACACTTTTCTTATTTCAGCAGCTGAAATCACCTAGATCTAAAGATATTTAAGATTACTTTCCAATTTTAGAGAGCGCGTTTTTAAGTAGTCCCGCCTTCCAAAGGTGGGACCTTTTTTTTGCCCCTACTTTACGATAAAGAACTCTACAGATTGTCTTTCTAATTTTACGCCTTTCACATAAAGTGGAAATTTTGTTAGACGCACGGGAACGGTTTTTTTCCCCTTCTTGCAGTGGCACGTCTTTCAGGTCTGCTTCAATTTCAAAATCCTGATATAAAACCTCATTGTATCGGCTTAAACCGACCTGACAGGTTAACAGAATCTTATCCGGAAACACCTTCAAACTATCTCCTTCTTCTACATGATTAAGACTGACTGGAATGTAAAGCGTCTTTTCCGTAAACTGCTCAACATCAAGATCCACGTTGACCTGCTTTATATCCAGTTGCAGAGCGGGAGCAGGAGGCTCCAGGGGAAGCGGTACACTAGTAGAAGATTTAATATCAGTCAGCGCCATTAATGTAGTCGGCCACACAAACAAGCTATCCAAGGTTTTAGCTGGACCAGTAATGGTAACACTATCTGGAGTAACGGTTGGTACTTGTTTGAGTTGGTTTCCTGGGGAGAACTGTAGATCCTGTTCCAACACAACTGGAACTCGCTTACTGACCTTCTGATCCAATTCGATCTCAAGATTTTCATAATTAACTGACAGCACCTCGATAGCTGAGAATCGCAAACTTCCACGTATTTCCGTTCGCATTCTGTTTTGATTCAAGTATAAATTGGTATTGTCTAACATAGAGATGAAAACCGGAATACGAGAATGGTAGAAATGTTCTAACATCAAATCCCAACCAGTTCCACGGAGTTCTGCCTCTACGTCTGCAGGAGGCATTTCTAAAAGACATTTATCCTCCGGCATCTCAATATTGAGCATAACCGGTTTTACAGTAGGATAGGTTTGCGACAGTTTAACCAGTACCCAAAAGACAAAGGCTATGCCAATACAAGTGATTAGCATAGCCCTGTCTTCTTGTAGCTTAAAGGAAGCTATTTTCTTAATGATATCATTGATCTGCATAGAGAGAATCCGTCATCTCCTTGGAAATGGCATTCCGAGTAACTCTAATGTAAGTTTTGCTCCCTACTTCCAGAGTGATGATCTCATCCTCGACCTTATTGATCTTTCCTAAAATCCCACTAGAGGTCACTACGTCGTCTCCTTTTTCCAAGGCAGCCATAAATTTCTTTTGCTCATTTTGCCGTTTGCTCTGTGGTCTAATCATAAAAAGGTAAATAATCAGGAACATAGCTCCGAAAAAGAGCAGATTAAAGGTCCCTGCACTTCCTTGCAGTAGTAAGACGTCTTGAAACATGTGTTTAGTTTTGTATCATGAATTGGGCTTGTCCTTATCCGACTTCACATATCCTTTCAAGAAAACCCTCGTGGAAGCGGGATAGGTATTAGCCGTTATAGTAATCGGTTTACTTTGGTTCTCAATCTTGCCTTTGGTATTAAACTCCACATCAATTTTCCCTTTTTCTCCAGGCGCAATCGGTTCTTCTGGCCAGCTAGGAACAGTACACCCACAGGTAGACCTTGCATTGCTAATGATTAAGGGCATTTTTCCCGTATTGGTAAAGTGGTAGGTGTGCTTTACCACTGCACCTTCCTCTACCTCGCCAAAATCAAAGATCTCTTCTTCGAAAACCAACTTGGCGATATTGACGGTATCTTGCGGTTTCTGGGCCGAAATGGGATTACGTACAATATCAGAGTTCGAGATGGCGTCGGCGCTGGTGATTTCTTCTACAGACTTCTCAGAATTTACACGAGGTTGATTCTGGCAAGCTATCCCCGCTAGGATTAGTACTAGCAGGACCAAAGTGTTTCTTGTCATAGGATAATAAAAGACTTTTGCGTAAAGGTAAGAAAGATTTCCAAGTCCTGACGCCTAGCCATTCAAAACTAACCCTAGCTTGGGTAGCGAATTACGAATTAAATTCCGCTATCCCGAAGGAAAAAAGATTGTCCTTTGGTTAAATCGAGCACTTTTCATTTTGTGGGTAAAAAAACAGAAAAATTCAAGTCCCCCAAGTATATTCGCCGGCATGGAGAAGCATAAGTATAATTACGGTATCATCGGCAACTGCGCCTTCTTAGCTTTAGTGGATAGTCATGCCAATATTGGATGGATGTGTTGGCCAAGATTTGATAGTAGTTTTGTATTTGGAACGCTACTGGATACCAAGAAAGGCGGAGGGTTTTCTGTCACTCCCGAAAAGGAGATCATAGAAAACGCTCAGCAGTATGTTCGGAATACCAATATTCTGGAAACCCATTTCACTTGTGCTGATGGTTCCTTTAAAGTAGTCGATTTTGCTCCACGTTTCTTTCAAAATGAAAGATCCTACAAACCCTTGATGCTTTTCCGCAAGATCGTACCCACGGAAGGACGGCCGAGAATTAGAGTTTCCTGTCAGCCCAGGGGTGAATATGGTGAATTCATCCCAAGTAAAACCTTTGGCAGCAGTCACATCCGCTACGAGGGACTGGCCGATCACCTTAGGCTAACCACAGACATCCCCTTGACTTTTGTTGATGAGGAGCAAGCTTTTGTACTCAATGAAACTAAATATTTGGTGCTGTCATGGGGCGTGCCTTTGGAAGGTCCGTTAGCAAGTACAGCAGAAACCTTCTTAGCAAAGACGAAGGCCTATTGGAATCTTTGGGTCCAAAATACCTCCACCGAACATTTTCGGCAAGAGGCAGTCATTAGATCCGCTTTGACCTTGAAATTGCACCAATATCAAGATACCGGAGCGATCATCGCTGGAGCTACCACCAGTTTACCTGAATTCCCGGGAAGTACTCGAAATTGGGATTATCGCTTTTGTTGGTTTAGAGATGCTCACTATACCTTGAAGGCCTTAAATGACCTCAGTCACTTCAATATTCTTCGTGATTATGCCCGCTTTGTAGAGAATATCGTTTTAAACGAAAACCAACGCTATCATCCGCTCTACCCGATCACGATCGATCGGATTCCTGAAGAAAAGATTTTGCCCTTAGAAGGGTACAGAGGGGAAAAACCAGTCAGGATCGGCAATCAGGCCTATGAGCATATTCAAAATGATGTGTACGGGCAAGTACTTGTGACACTCCTACCCTTTTTTACGGACAAGAGACTGGGTGACAATAACAGCAGCACATCCCTAATCAATCTGGTTAAGCACTGCCTGCACATGATCGAAAAGACCATGGATGAACCGGACAATGGCTTATGGGAATTTAGAGGAACGAGCCAGTTACACAGCTATACCTTCCTATTCCACTGGGCTGGAGGACATGCCGGGCAGAAGATAGCACAGGCCCTGGGAGACAAGAAGATGCTCAGTCACGCCAGAAAGCAGGTGAAAGACGCTACTGCGCAGATAGAACGCTGCTATGATGAGAAAAGGGGTCTATACCCAAGCCGTTGGCTCACCTAACCTTGATGCTAGCCTACTGCAATTGATCAACATGGGATACTTGAATCCTAGAAGTGCTAAGGCAAAACAGCATCTCAAAGTGTTGGAAGACGAATTGAGAACACCTTCAGGGCTCTTTTATCGATACAAGCATGTAGATGACTTTGGAGCCCCGGAATCCACTTTCCTCATTTGCGCTTTTTGGTACGTAGAATCCTTGGCGCGCATGGGCCGCCTAAAGGAGGCCATCAAGATCTTTGATCGACTCACTAAACACGCTAATCACCTGGGATTATTAAGTGAGGATGTACACGAGGCTTCAGGTAGCCAATGGGGTAATTTCCCGCAGACTTACAGTCACGTTGGCTTGATTAACGCTGCATTTGCCATTAGTAAAAAACTGGATCAACCGATCTATTTTTAATGATGAAGGTATATTTGATCGGTTTTATGGGATCTGGCAAATCCTTCCTTGGGCGCCAACTAGCCATGTCATTAGGGTTTGAGTTCATGGATCTGGACCAACAGATTGAGCAGAAGGCAGGAATGACGATCAGCCAAATTTTTGAACGTTTTGGGGAAGATCACTTTAGAAAGCTGGAACAGGCTGTGTTACAAGAAACAGAGACCCGCAAGAAAACAATTGTTAGTACTGGCGGCGGAGCCCCTTGCTTCTTTGATAACATGGAATGGATGAATCAGCAGGGGCTGACGATATACCTCCAGGCCAGTCCTACCCTACTCGCCGATCGCCTACAAAGTGAAATGGCTCATCGACCTTTGTTGGCTCATCTGAATACAACAGAGTTGATTCAATTCATTGAGGACAAGGTAGCCTCCAGAACTCATTTCTATGAACAAGCCCACATCATCTGGACACAAGACCACGATAATCAATCCGATTGGCAGGATTTAGAAGAAAAAATTCGAACAAGGCTGTTTGATCCTGACAAGATTTGATAAATTTGGCTGCCATCAACAGCTACAGCCATCTATGTCCTATAAGCTCTCACTCCCTTTTCATGCTTTCCAGTTACGTATAGGTGATCAGGTTTTTTCTATTCCCTTGACTGATCAGCAAAGTCTTCGTGTAGGAACCTCCCTGGAAAACTTAATGGGAAAATACGGAGAAAGTTTGCATCGTAAGATCGTTAAGCATGGACAGCTGGATCTCATCATGGACGAAATGAGAGATGGAGAATACCTATTCGATGATATCGAGGTAAGCTTTCCTAAAGCTAAGGATAACATGAGTTATCCCTCCTTTAGCCTGATATTTGATTTCTACTACGAGCATGTTCCAGGAGGGTTGGCAGGTATAATTCCAGTTCTCGGTTTAGAGGGGTTTGGAGAGGATCTCTTGAGCCTCAAGATGACCTTGCAGGAGACCGTTAAACTTGATTTTGCACGTAAACGTAAACTCAGCGCTGTACAACATATTCTCAGCACCATGTGGTTTGAAGAAACTGAATTGGAGAGCGGGACGCTAGAACTGCAGGTGCCTTCTCTTCGAGACCTGAGTGATCAATCCAATGACATCAAAGAAAGGATATTGGAGCGCGTGGCTACCCACCTTCAGATCCGCAAGAAAGTGTTATATGGTTTCGAAAAGGAACTAGAACAATTATCGCAAGCCCTGCAAGGGAAGTTTAACAAAAACGTACTGGTTGTCGGTGCTCATGGGGTGGGTAAAACTACCTTAGTTTGGCAACTAGCTTATCAAAGAAGACGCAAAAAGCTCAAGGGAAGAATTTGGGAGACAACAGCTTCTACGATGATCAAGGAACTGATGGGAGATACCGGTTGGCAGGATAACCTATCGAAACTCTGCACTGAAATGGCCGGCTCGGAGGATTTTCTTTATATCCGAAATCTCATGGAGCTCTTCGAAGTCGGTAAATCAGAAGGCAATCAGGTATCCATGGCGCAGTACCTGAGAACACCCATCAGCCGTGGAGAATTGAATATCATTGCTGAGTGCACCGAAGAAGAGATGGCCAACATAGAGCTCAAGAGTCCAAATTACTTGTCCTTTTTCCAAGTAATTCGTTTGCAAGCTCCAGAAGGGGAAGCGCTAGAAAAGATCATCGTCCAAAAGGTAAAAGATATAGCAGCCAATAAACGGGTTCAGATTGATGAAGAAGCCATCCGAGAAGTGATTCGTCTAAATCTTCGTTTCAATCCCTATTCCGGGATGCCAGGCAAGCCAATCCATTTTTTGGAAAGTATTCTAATCAATAAGAAACAAGCCGCAGATCGCAGTGGGAATGCAAGTATTCGGATTTCAAAAAAGGAAGTGATCAGATACTTTTGCGAAGACTCGGGCATGCCTTTGTTTATGGTAGATCCTTCTCTTCCCATGGATACAGAGCAAATCCGCCAAGACTTTAATAAGAAGATTTATGGCCAAGAACAGGCTGTGAATGGCTTGGTTGAAATCCTTGCTGCTGTGAAGACCGCATTGGCTAGAAAGGGACAACCTATTGCTTCTTTGCTCTTCGTTGGGCCTACTGGGGTAGGTAAAACAGAATTAGCCAAGGTCTTGGCCAACTTCATGTTTGGAAATAAAGGAAACCTAGTGCGGTTTGACATGAGTGAGTATTCCAACTACTATGCGACCTTACGCTTGATCGGCCAAGATTACTTCACCGAAGGTTTGCTAACTTCCGCGGTTAGAAAATCGCCTTTCTGCGTTCTATTATTCGATGAGATTGAAAAGGCGCACCCAACCTTCTTCGATCTATTGCTACAGGTTCTTAGTGAAGGACGATTGTCTGATAATCGGGGTAAGACGGTGAATTTCTGCAGCACCATCATCATCATGACTTCCAATATGGGTGCCGAAACAATCCTAGAGAATTTTGAGGATTTGGACGCCTTAGGAGATGACCATAGAGCAGAAATCATCAACACTACTAAGGAAGAGGTTTTCGACCATCTAAAGGAAAACCTGAGACCGGAATTTCTCAACCGGATCGATGAACAAATCATGTTCCTTCCTCTTTCTCGCAAAGAGATTCATTCCATCTTGAAGCTCTTGATGCGAAAAGTAGATAAGATGTTGGCCAAGCAAGGGATCATCGTAAAGATCAGTGATAAAGCCCTGGATCTCTTAGCAGATCGCGGCTATGATCCTCAGTTTGGTGCTCGTCCTATGAAGCGAGTCCTGCAGAGAGACGTAATCAATGAATTATCTAAAGAAGTCCTTTCCGGTAAGTTTAGTGCAGGTGATACCATCTATATCGACTCCGACAAGAAAGGATTAACCTTTAGCAAAGATCCTTTTGATGGGGCGGTGGTAGAGGAAAAAGCACCAACGGAAGAAGAAAAAGCGGAAGAAGCGGCAGCAGCTAAAGCTAAAGAAGAAGCCGAAGAGGCTAAGCGAAAAGAGCATCGCAAGAAACAGCTGGAAGAATTACAGAAAGCTACTCAAGATGTGATGGATGCTGCTGCAGAAGTGAAGAAGAATCAGAAGAAAGGATCAGAAAAGAAAGAAGAGTAATTGATCTAAATCGGAAGCGGGCAATTGGCTAAGACTGCCGGGCCCGCTTTCGATTTTGTTATAGATTAAACCTACTATGCAGATGTTACTGCGGTAGGTTGGGAGTTTTCGACAAATTTTTTGCCATCCCACAATCCATGCCACTCAATATCCTTACCCATGGCTTGATAGTGGAGAAAAGTTCTTTCTGCCGCCTCTTTCTCTTTCCGGTGAATCGTGATATTATTCGGAGATGATTTGATGGTAAAATAGTATTTGCCCTTGCCGTAGTCAAAGTTCTTCTTTGATCTCATATAACAATATTTAATGTAACAATAGAATTCCAATCTGAATCGCAGTGTTCGTCGCTTTGGGTAGGTTTTATAGGTAGGTACTGTTTACGCCAGAACATAGGGAGACTAGGCATTTCAGGAGAAATGTTAAAACTGGCGTTGTCAAAATTCAACAGACTTTTACACTTTGCACACTGCATCTATTAGAAAGAACGACGCAAAATTCAGAAAAGTTGTATGGAATAAATTTTTTTTTCGTTGATTCTCAACTGTTTCCATCCTTGTCCCCTGATAGGGCAGCAATAAAGTGATCAATTTCACGTTGCGTGCGAAGTCGGAAAACAGTCTGTTTAGAAGACAATTGATTTAGCTTTCTCAGAATACCAGGACGTCGCGTTTTATTGTAGAAAAAGACATAATGAAGAAAGTGAAAGCTAAAGCGTTCTATGCAGCCCTCCGCCATATCTGGCCGAGTTCGTCCCCTAGTTTGCCACAAGCGCAACAATACCCTATAAACGCATAGCCAGCGAGATCGATCTAAAAACACCACAGTATCAGCTCTTTGCAAGCGAATCTCCATGGTCCCACCATAGTTACCATCCAGGATCCACCGGTCCTGATCCGCCAATCTAGTAACAATCTGTTCCCACTCCTGTTTGTCCCGCTCTACCCACTTGGGCCGCCAAAAGGCCTGGTCCAAATGCACCAAAGGTAGTTCCAGAATACCCCCCAATTTTCGAGCTAGCGTGGACTTCCCCGCTCCTCCACAACCAATGATCATAATTCTTTTCATATCTCTGCTGAAGGTAGCAAAAGAGTCAGGGAAAAAAACAGCTAACAAGAGCAAAACTTTACTCCAAGGAATACTTTGCAACAGCTGAAACCACATCACCTCCAAGATAAAGGCTATTGTGCGCCTCTTCTATTGCACCTGCCTCGGATACAATCTGCCCATTCGTGTCGAACAAAGCCTTTACAATTTGGCCTTTCGCCGAAACTTCCAGCACCATTCCAAACTTCTCAGCTTTTGGTTGTACAAATCGAGGTAACCCAAAGACGAATTTCTTCATGCCACGCTTCGTATGAATCTTGTCCAACTGATCATTTCTTTTGGTGGTAAAACCAACCCAGAAATTGCCATTTTCTCGTCTAGTCAAATTGTTAGGAAAACCGGGGAGGTTTTCCATAAAGATCTCCTTCTCCCCTACTTTTTCTGCATCCAACCAAATCTTCAAAATTCTATATTTCGTCGTTTCGGAAAGCAGCAGGTAAGATTCATCTTCAGCCAAGGCAAGCCCATTGGCAAAATAATGTCCTTCGGAGATCACCTGTAATTGCTCTTGGTCAGGATGATAAGCATAAACTCCCCCCTTGGGTTTCAATTCCAGGATCAGCTTATTGAATGTTTTCGTGGAGCTAACATCCTCTGACGACATATTGGCGAAATAAACTGTCCCCTCTCTTCCAATCTGTAGCCCCGTTCCCATAAGGATGGGCGCGCCATCAGGAGTGGATGAAGCTAGGGTTTCGATCTCTTTATTTGGAGTAATCTTAATCAGACCGACGCCATTCTGCAAAGCGATGAGATTCCCGCTTTGATCAAATTCCATTCCAGTGATCCAGCCTTCGGTTCTTAAATACTCCTCCACTTCTCCTGTGGGTGAAATCCTGAGGATGGCTCCTGATGAAAAGTCATTGGGCTTAGCATGTACTCCACAATAGATATTTCCCTTTTTATCGACTGCGAAATCCTCTGCTCCATACCACCCCATTAAGGAAATTGATTCAGCTGTTGTGAGCTTGTTATTTAGGGTTAACTCTTGCTCAAATGCCGGTTTAATCGGAGGTTCCCAGGTGTTGGGTTGAATGGCACAACCTTTGGAGAGAATCATTATGAAAAACAGACCCAATATGCTTATGGTACTCCCGCCTATCTTATATAAGGTGTTCATGTCCTGATGTTTTTAGTAAATAATACCACAAAACTAGTGGCGCAGAACACGACAGTCATTTACATATGTTGATAAATGCTTAGCAGAGAAATTAACGAGTTGCCAACTTCTTGCGAACACGGCTTAATTGGGTGGGTGTAATACCAAGATAAGAGGCAATATGATATTGAGGGATTTGTACTTCTAGCAATGGGAATTCTTCCTGCATGATCTTATAGCGGTGTTCCGCCTCGAGTAAGGCCATTTCTATTTCCTTCTTTTCCTTTTCCAAAAAGTATGCCTCAGCAATCTTCCTCCCTAGACGCTCCAAATCATGATATTGATCATATAAAGCGGTGACCTTTTCAAAGGAGGCCGCCCAGATAATGCAAGGTTGTAAGGCCTGTTGTGCTACTTGGTTGGGTTGTCCGGCGAGTAAAGAGGTATAGGCTCCAACTAAAGTGGGTGCCATAAAGAATTGCTTGTTGTACTCCTTGCCCGCTTCACTAAGGAAAAAAGCCCGCATAATCCCGGTCTCCAAAAAGCCAATTTGCTTGCTGTACTCCCCGGATCTAGCGAAAAAATCTTGGGAAGGAAGTTCAATTCGTCGAAACAAGGGTCGCAATGCCTCTAGCGTGGCAGCTTGCAATGGGCTGATCTGTTGTAGAAATTGGAAGAGTGGCTCCATAGTCTTAAGCCAGTTTCTTTGGCCTAAGCAAGTTAGCGCTTTATTCTCCAAACCCAAAAGGGAAAGGAGCCCCTCAAATTCAGGAGGAACTCCTTTCTACCTTGCATTCACGGTTCAGTTCTTCACTATTGATTCAATCTCTTCAACTTTACTACTTCCTCTGTAGTAAAAACATGACTGGCCATCATTCGGAAATTAGTCATAGCAGCAGTATAGCCGTCTAAGCCCGCATCTGGAATAACAGCTGCGGCCGTGCCATCTCCGACCACTGCTACCTCAAAGCCTTGCTCCAAAAATTCACGTAGATGCGATTCAGTACATAGATTGGCAGACATACCGGCCAAAATCACCTTATCTACCTTTCGTTTTCGCAATTGTAAAACCAAGTCGTTTGTCTCAGGACCATACACTTTGTGGGGATTGACTACGATTACATTATCCCCTTCGATATATTTCTTGTATTGGGGCATCCAATCCGCTCCCGAGCCTTCAAAACCATCCAAGGACAATGGATCTTTTCGATCAAACATACCAATCTTATGCATCAATGCCTCTAGCACTCCTTCTATTTCCCAACCATGATCGTGCGGATAATAGTAATGAGGCGATACAAATACCAGGACATCATTTTCCTTCGCCCATTTGAATAAAGACTCGAGGTTATCCACGGTATTATTGGCCTCTACGCTTTTGCCTACGACGCCCCAGGTAACCCCGTCAGGACTCAAAAAGTCGATCTGCGGATCGGTAATCACCAAGGCAGTTGAGGCATCAAATTCGAAGCCCGGTTGTGGTAGTTGAGCAAGGCTTTGTGTTGCATAAAGGATAGATAAAAGAAAGAATATTACTTGCTTTTTCATGATTATTGAGTTTGTTGGAGACTAGCTAAGTCCCCGGATGATTGATTTTTTCAGCAAGCGTAGATTATTGGTATTGCTAGTTTCTTCCGGCCATCACGCCTCCATCGACATCGAGAATGGTTCCTGTAACCCAGGTAGAATCTTCTGACAATAGGAAGAGGATAGATTTGGCCACATCGCCTGCCGTTCCATTGCGGCCAATGGGATGGAAATTATTGAATCCAACCAGAGCTTCCTTAGCCGCATCCTCACCTCCAAAGACACCATGATACACAGGCGTATCTACTACTGCAGGAGAGACCGCATTTACTCTAATCTCCGTTGCATAACTTTAGCAGCGGCCTGGCTGATAAAGAAGAACCCTCTATTCAAATCCAAGTAAGCATCATAATCAGCAGGGGTATGTTCAAGGAAAGGCTTAGGGCCGAAAATCCCAGAGGCATTCACCAAATAATCCAATCCTTGCCAACCTTCTATCTGACCAATCAATGCGGCCACTTCTTCTCGATTGGTAATGTCTACTCTGTGTTTGACGAGATTAGCCCGATCATCTATTTTCTGCGGGCTTCGGCCTACAATATGGACGGTTGCACCTTGATCTAGCAAGGCTTCTGCTGTTGCTTTTCCAATACCACTGGTTCCACCGATAATTAGAGCTGTTTTTGAATTGAAGTTTGCCATTGTTTAGCTTTTTGAACAGACAAGTCTGTCTTTATTTGAGAAAAAATTATTTGCAAATAGAATGGAATAGAGATCCAATAAGGAATATTGATGACTTTGCAACAACTGGATCTTCATCCACTTCTCGGTATTCGCCTTCCAGTCTAAGCCATCGTTTCAAAACTTCTTTAATCTTCATTTTTTCTTATTTGATTATCGAACAGACAAGTCTGTCTATTGGTTCAAAAATTTTTTACTTGCCCTGCAATTTGTCTTTTAAAAGACCTATCGAAGTCTCAATCGGCCAAGCTGCTCCCTGCAAATGACTTTCCATCAAAGCGCCCTCATAGAGTAGGTATAACTGATTGCTAAGCTGTTGCTGTTGGCTTTCGCCTAGCTCAGGTTTATTCGATTGGACTAGCTCCAGCACAAACTGACGAAAGGCTTGCTTATTGCTTTTGATCTTTGTTCTCACCTTGACATTTTCGCGCGGCACTTCGGCGATCGAACGTATACACCAGCAGCCATTGAAATCCTCCTGTTCAAAAAACGGGATCAAAAACTCTAAGACGGCGATTAACTGCGCATCTCCAGTAGATTTACTAGAACAAAAGGCCCTAATATTTTTGAGTAGCTCTTGATCCTTCTCATCCAAATAGGCTAGCAGTAGCTCTTCTTTCGACCTAAAGTGACTATACAAGGTAGCTTTAGCAATGCCCGACTCCTCAATGATTTCATTGATTCCAATCAAATTGTATCCCTTTTCATAGAATAAATCTGAAGCAGTCCTGATAATCTTATGACGAGTTTCACTTTTCACATTCATAAAAACAGACAAGTCTGTACAAAGTTTAAAGGATCCGAAAACTAGCTAAAATGACCTAAAGCATAAAACTCTTGCAGGATTTTCCCAAAGGCTGAAGGTTGATGCAACCATGGGATATGTCCTGATCCATCTATAATAATGGAGGTGGTGCTGGGATAGCGATCCGATACAGATTGTTGGCTTTCCCCATAGATATCCTGACTTCCGTATGTAAGGCAAACCTTAAAGGGCGGGGCACTCATCTTTTCTAGTGGCTTGTACCGTACAATACTCGCTCTGGTCTTATTAATTGGTGCCGCTTTAACGGATTTTAATTGTTCTTCGTTTACGTTAATGTTCGGATATTCTTTGTGGTAATTACTCATTACTAAAAAGAATACCTTTTGGTAGGCTCGGTCCGAACCGAACATACCCAAAAGTGAGTACCATCCCATTTTCATCCATTCCCAGTTAGAAGCCATTTTCTTATTGAAGTGCATGACTTCTCTTTCGGTACGCTTCCAAAGCTCATTGGTACCAGAGCTAGGGCTACAGAGAAAAAGACTCTTAATGCGAGAGGGCCGTTCAGCGGCATAGATCTGTGCATAAAGTCCTCCCCAGGAATGTCCAAAAAGGTGAAAGTCCTCTAATTGAAAATGCGCGGCGATAGCATCAATATCCGAAATATAATCCTCTATCGTGTAAGAAGAATCAGGATTACTAGAAAGCCCTGTCCCCCTTTGCTCAAAGGTAATTACCTGGAATTCCCTATGCAATTCCGCTGCAAGTTCGAACATGGGATCAGGAACTCCTGGGCCACCGTGGAGCAACACTACAGTCTCTGCATTTTCCCGAGGGTAGACAGTAGTGTGCAATGAAACTGTTCCATTTTGAACGAGGAAACGATCATAATCATACATAACTCAATGCGTCAATTTGAAGTAAATGTTTCGGCGATGAAGGAAGTGTTCTTACAGAAATTGTACATCCAGCGCATCCAATCTACGTTGATCCGAAAAACCCGATTTATTGGTCAATAGATAACTGGCGAGTCCTGCCTCTGGGTAAACTCGTAGTTCTAAATAAAACCCTCCACCTCCGCCAGCATGATGCAAATACCTTCGTCCCTTTAAGGCACCCTTAAACCAACCCAGTGCAAGACCGGAAGGCTTCCCTGAACCTAGAGATTGCTCGGTAAACATGAGTTTGCAAGAGGCCTCAGAAAGCACTCCATTCCCTTGCAAGAGTCCTTGCAAATGAAGATTCAGGCCCCGTGGGCTAGCCAACAAGCCCCCATAGGATGGTCCATTCAGGTAGTTTTTTCGAAACTGAATCAGCTTGTTTCTTTTGGGCTCCGTGAACTTAGACCGATCCAAAAGCAGGCCGAGTATCCAGCCATTGATCCCAGCTTCATGGTACCCGCTTACGGCCAGCTCATTATTCCATTTAAAGTCAATATGAGGGTTACCCGCCAGGACATGCTCAAGAATATATTGCTTGAAGGAATGGCCACTTAGTTTTTCAACGATCTCTCCCAGCAGCAGATAATTGAGATTGGAATAGACTGCCTTTTGTGCAGGTGCGTACTTGCGTTTAGCTTTTGTGCTTAAAATCTCAAAACTGAACCGTTGATAATCAAAGTCTTCCTCTTCTTCGACCAAATGCACCCAGGAAATGGGGATAGGATTGTTCAAACCAGACTGATGCGACAAAAGATGACGGATTGAAACTCCATCTAAGAAGTTGTACTGTGGTAATAGGTCAAAAGCACTGCTCTCCAGGCTAAGTTTTCCTTGCTCCTGTAATTGTAAAACAGCAATCGCCGTGAAGGTTTTGGAAATACTGAATAGCGGAAATTGTGATTTTTCATCAATCGCACGACCTCCATTGATGGCAGAAGTACCTTTGGCCTGCTCCTGAATAATACCCTCTTTATCGAGCAAGCAATAGTAGGCGGCAGGTGCCTTGAGCCATTTATGAGTCGATAATTCAAACGATTTAGTTGGTGATAGGTTGGATGCTAACATGATCAGGGTTTTGAGATTGATCTATGATACAAAACTAGTCCAACCTACCTTAGTATGCATTAACAAATGATAACAAGTGCACTAGTTACCCTTCCGGCTTCTCAAGCGACTCAATGAAATGTTGGTGATGCCAAGGTAACTCGCTATGTAGGAATGAGGAATGAGATTTTCAAGCATGGGGTAATCCTCGCGAAATTGCTCCAATCGATCACTTGCTGTGAGGGCGGCTAAGCCAATTTCCTTGTCGACCTTCTTTAGGAGTTCATTCTGCAAAACGGTATGTGCAAAATTTAGAATTTCGGAGTTTCCCAATCGCAGCTCGTTAAACACCACCGTGTTGATTGAGGCCACGGTAAGGGGAGTCAATGCCTGTAAATTCAAGATGGAATGTCCTGTCCTAACCCGGGAAATATTTGGGGCCACGACCGTATTAGATGTGTAAAAAGATAAGGTTGATTCTTCTCCAAGCGGATTCAGCAAGAAACTTCTACAAACACCGGACAGTATGAAGTATTCTTTGTAATTGGGGGCTCCGCTACGAAAAATCAGGTCATGTTTTTGAAATTCCTGGACTTCCAGTTGTTCTTCTATCTTGCTTTGTGAAGTCCTGGAAATCGGGTATACGTCCTGGATGATGGCTGAAAGTAGAGGCTTCATGATGAATGAGGCTAAGCTATTTGCTGCATTAGCAAGATAAACACAAAATCTATAGCAGACCTGATTGTCGATCAATATCTCAGTCTGGCCTTGAATTAGATCGACTTCTTCCACAAAAACTAACCGATTAGTAGAAAAACTAACTAAATAGTTGACAAACTAATCAATTAGTAATATACTTGTATCAAAATACCAACATCATGCAAAAATTAGCTAAACGTGAGGAGCAGATCATGCAGATACTCTGGGAGCATGGTCCGGCCTTTGTGAAGGAGATTATCGAGCATTTCCCGGAACCAAAACCACACTACAATACGGTCTCAACTATTATACGCATTCTTGAGAAGAAGCAATTTGTGGACCATAAGTCGTTCGGAAACTCTCATCAGTTTTATGCACTCATCTCTAAAGACACCTATCAAAAGGAGGCTTTAGGGGACGTGTTAGACAAATACTTCGACAACTCTTATCGAAAAATGGTCACTTACTTCGCTAAGGAAGAAAAGATCAGCACTGATGACCTGGAAGAAATCATCAATATGATCAAAAACAAAAAAGCATGATCCCCTATCTCTTACACACCGCGCTACTTACCAGCCTATTGTACGTAGCTTACCGCTTGCTCTTAAAAAAGGAAACCTTTTTTAAGTTAAATCGGATGGTACTGGTAGGCTCAATTCTATTTGCCTTCTTGCTACCGCTTATTCCTATTCCAGCAAATTGGTCTTGGAAGACAGCTACGCCACCTGCTGAAAAACCGGTAGCCTTGGTAGAGCGCACCCCGATCCAATCTATAGATATTGACATACCGGATACCAATACAGAAATCAATGAGACTACGGAGGCACTTCCCTCCACCCCTACCCCACCCACGACTGTTAAAAAGAAAAGTAGTTTATCCATTTGGTCTATTCTGTTTTTAACCTATTTGGTTGGTGTCGTCATCATGGGAATCAACCTGCTCATCCAGGTGGTATCCATTCTCTATCAGATCCTGCGCAGTTCCCATATACAGGATGGGAAGATTCGGATTGTAGAATTAGACAATGACAAGGCTCCTTTCTCTTTTGCCAATTGTATTTTCATCAATCCCACTTTGTACGATTGGGATACCTACAGTCAGATCTTAGAACACGAACGGACCCACGTGGAACAAGGGCATAGCTTCGATATCCTATTAGCAGAAATTCTAGTGGAGATCCAGAGGTTTAATCCTTTTGCCTGGATGCTTCGCAAAACAGTAGAAGACAATCTGGAGTTTCTGACGGATGAACAGATGCTAGCCAAAGGTGTGGATCGGGAATCCTATCAAATGAACTTGTTGAAGGTCGCTGTACCTTATCACCCATTAGGGCCTTCCAACAACTATAATCAATCCACCCTAAAACAACGCATCAGCATGATGAACATTAAGAAATCATCGCTCAGCTCAAGTTGGAAGTACCTCTGCGTACTAGCTTTGTTTGGGCTATCGACTGTTTTTTTCAACCCCACCCTGGCTACTGCAAAAAATGCCGACAAACTAGCGGAGACTGCTGAGGAAGAAAACCGGATATTCCCTGGCAAAGGAATTTGGTCAGCTACCATAGAAGGAGATGAGATTTGCATCAAATATGATCTTTCTGATCACCGCCGAAACAACTGGTGGGTAACGACCAAATGCTACGCGGCCTCCGATTTACCCCAACTTCCCATTGATCAAGAAGGGACCTTCGCTTTAGAAAGAGCGGCTGGCACCATCAATTTCAAGGGCAAGTTTGAGGATGGAGAGGGGCTTGGCCGGTTTACCTTTACCCCGAATGAGTCTTTCCGTTCTTTGATTAAGAAAGAAGGATATGACGAGGTATCAGATAAAGTACTGTTTGGTTTTACCTTGTCCAATATTGATCAGGAGTACTGGGCGTACCTAAAGCAAGAAGGCTTAACACCAAAATACAAGGACGACCTAGAGGATCTCGGACACCTCCCCCAACTGGCTACCCTTAAAGAAAATATGGCCGGCTATAAGCAGCTAGGATTTACGGATTTGGATCTAGGGCAGTTGGTTGACCTGAGTATACATAATGTTAGTCCAGATTTCATTCGCTCGATCCAGGCACTGGGTTTCAAGAATCTTAGCCTCGAAGAATTCGAAGATGCGAAGATCCACAATATTACTGCTGAATTTGCTGCTGATATGAAGTCGCTTGGTTTCAAAGACTTGGACTTCGACGAATTGTTGGAATTAAAGATTCATAATGTGGACAAAGACTTTGTGGAACAACTGAAAAAAGCAGGCTACACCAACCTAAGTGCAGAGGAAGTAACAGATGCGAAGATCCATAATGTCTCTACCGAATTTGCGGCAGACATGAAAGAGATAGGCTTTAAGGAGCTTACGCTTGAGGAATTGGAAGGACTGAAGATCCATGGTGTCAGTGCAGATTATGTAGACCAACTGAAAAAAGCGGGTTATACCAACCTAAGCGCGGAAGAGATCACCGATGCCAAAATCCACAACCTCTCTCCGCAATTTGCTACGGAAATGAAAAAGTTGGGCTTTGACAACCTTACCCTGGAAGAGTTGATGGATATGAAAATTCACGGGATCAGTGCTGGCTTTGTAGCGGATATGCAAAAGGCGGGCTACACCAACCTAAGTGCTGAAGAAATCACGGATGCTAAAATCCACAACCTCTCCCCCGAGTTTGCCCAGGAGATGCGGAAATTAGGTTTTGATAATTTATCCATGGAGGAGCTGATGGACCTCCGAATCCATAATGTCAGTGCCAAATTTGTGGCCATGCTACAAGAAGCGGGTTATACGAATCTAACGGCAGAGGAAGTCTTAGAAGCTAAGATCCATAATGTAAATCCGACCTTCGCCGCCGAGATGAAAGCCTTAGGTTTCACTAAACTCACCTTAGAAGAGCTCGGAGAACTGAAGATTCATGGGGTGTCAGCAGCCTACGTAAAGCAGTTGAAAGATGCCGGGTTTAGCAACCTGAGTGCGGAAGAAGTACTGGATGCCAAGATCCATAATGTCAGTACTAGCTTTATCAAGGATATGAGAGACATGGGCTTTAAGGATGAATCCTTGGAAGACCTGATGGATGCCTCTGTCCATAACGTCTCCAGCTCTTACGTCAAATCACTCAAGGCAGAAGGTCTAGACCTCAACCTAGAAGAAGTAGTCGAATTCAAGATTCATGGTGTCAGCGCCGAATTCATTCGCCAAATAAAGGGCATGGGCATGAACAACCTTACTGCTGAAGATTACCTGGAACTCAAGATCATGGGCATCGACAAGAAGCTAAATAAGAAGAAAGATAAATAGCGATCATCGTTTAAGCATTTTTTTAAAACCCGACTAATCCCGCACTTTTAAGTAGGTGCGGGATTTTTGTTTTGGGCTAGCCTATCTTCATGAAGCTATAGTCTCGGTAGCATTGATGTAACGTGTGAAGCCGGCTACTCTGGTAAAAACCTGCGTGCTCCATTGCTGAACGATTGCTTTCAACTTTTCGGAAGGCTCGTTCATAGCCCCGAACATTTGTAAATCCTTAAGCAAGCTTGAGATTTCATGACCGAAGATCTCATTGTATTTTGCAGACCAGGATAAAAGGGCCTCTTCACTGGCCCATTCTGCCTGGTTCACAACCTGTGTTTCGTTTAACTTATAGCTTCGTTGGAAAAGGAAGCCAGGATACTTAGCAGCCTCATGTCTTAGCCGCTCTGCGTAATCTTTAAAAGCATCCATATCCGATACAGTGGCCAGGCTAAGTACTTGTACATTATCCGCTTGACGCTCTTCAGTTAACCTATTCATCCCTTCCCAGGGCTCTAGCACCCCTGCTGAAATACCATAGGCATGTAGTCCCTGCAAAGTTTGTTCTGATGGCGTACCCATGAAATACATCGCATTAATGCCTTCTTGCATCGGCATCATCTTAGCCTTAAGTTCATTGAGTGCAGGATTGGCCAAGTGCTGATCTACAGCAGTTGCATGCTGATAAGTTTCCAACCAAATGATCTCTTGCTTATCGCGATGGACAAATGCTTCGAACTGTAATACTTCGGGTTCTGTTGCTTCTACGATTTGAATGAATTCTGGGATAAGGGCAGTAAAATGATCTAGTTCTCCATCCCCTACTTTGATGTTGAGAAAAGCTCTAAATTGATCCATAATAGTTTAAATTCGATTGAAGAGTTATTGACGATTAAGCTTCCATTTTTTTACAGAAAAAAGGCTCGACGCCGGCAGGTAGTGGATTACCTAGAATCCGACGAAGTAGCATCACTTGTCCAATGTGGTGATATAGGTCAGGGAGGGGGCCATTGAAGAGATGCCAAGCATCAAACTGCATAGGATTGCCCCCGACGGTCAGCTTTATCTTTTGTTCCTCTAGTGTTGCTTCATCCAGATTAGCACAAGCTGCCTTTGCTGATTCGATTCGGGCTAAGGTTCGCTGTCTCAATTCTTCAAATGGAAGTCCGTGTTCCTGCTCAGGGAAGCTAGTACTATTTCCCTCGAGACTATTCCCGAGAAAATCAACCATGTTATAAATGTGGTTCAAAATCTGGTAGAGGCTGCGGCTATCATTACCAGGTTCCCGCATTAGCTGCTCTGCTGTCAGGCCCTCAGTCGCCCAGTAATATCTGAAGCCTGCTCCATCGAGCATTCTAGATACAATGCTGGCCATGTTGTACTGTGTGGGGTAAGAAGTGATTTCTGCAAATTGAAGTGTTTCGGTCATGATCTAGTTTTTTTGGTTTAAACTGCTTGGGATATGTCCCTACCAACAAGATCATGACTAATGGCTTAAGAAGCCCTCTATCTTTTCCTAACTATGTATTAGCTTTTCCCAATAGTTGGAATGGTTTTCCGAATGATTTTCGTTCTACTCGATTATGTGATCCACTGAGGACCATGAAAACACAAGCTCTTGAGTCTTTCTCATACGGGGTATTTACAAATGTATAATAGGGATAGGTAGACCTCCATTGCTTTCTTCAGCGCTCGTTGTTCTCAAATCAGCCTCCTTATATTAATTTAAACAAAAGATTTATATGAAAAATAAAAACCTAAAATCAAGCACCTCGAACGCGTAACACATGTTGATTATTTTGTATATATTAGTAAGGATCTCATTTTAACTTAAACAGCGTTACAACACCATGAAGAACCCCGCCCCCCGCTTTGGCCCTTTCGGCTATAGCCTTTCTTTGCTTATTTTATTGCTTACAATTATTGGATGTGCTAGCTTTCCCAAGGGTGTAAAGCTCTTGGAAAAGGGTAAAATATCCAAGGCCGAACCAAAATTTGAGCGATCACTCAAGCACAAGATTTATGATCCCGGTGCCCGCTACTATTTGAATAGAATTGCGATCAACCGGAAGAAAAGTACCTTGAAGTGGCTTGACATTTATCAAAACTTCTGTGCACTGGAAGAAGAGATGCGGTCACTACCACCTCAAACGATTGGAAAGCTAAAGCGATACAAGGCCGGACGTGGCGATGTCATGAAGGCCAGAGAAAACCTACAGGAAAGGATTGTGGATAGTATGTCTCGTCAAGGGACCATTACCCAATTGCTAGTATTGGAAGAAAACAACGATTGCTGGCCAGAAGGCTTGGTCGATACAATTAGAAACATTGTCGTCAATAAAACGATCAATCCTTATCAGCAAGTCTATGATACAGAAGTGGACCGAGAATGGGAAGGACAAGCCGTAAAACTGCCTAGTGTCGAGGAGATAAAAGCCGACCCTGGGCGCTCCTGCTACGCCTTGGAATTAGGCTACAAATGGAATCTCAACTACCAAGAACTACGCTCCTTAGCACATCGCTACGAAGAGGTAGTACTTCCTGCCAATTATAGTCGATTTTGGGCCATTCAAAAGGATGCTTGGGACATCTTCCAGGTACACGAATCCTATTGCAATATGGATCAATTTAAAACGGACTTCCCCACCGATCCCATTGCTATGGATTGCTGGTTTGATACGGCAAAGGATACGCTCTGCCTGAGCCAACTCAAACCTTTATTGGCTTATCACCGCAACAATCCATACACTGCCTTAGACCCAGACATCTGCTGGCAAGCTCTTTGCATCGCCAGTTTTGCTGAGGATGCCCGGAGCCTGAATGCAGCCGAGCAAAAACAGTTGGATGATATAGCGCTCATATTCGAATTACAAAGCCAATTGCTTTCTTGTAAATTGACATATGATTCGGCTACTTTCATTAATAAGGTAGCTTATTTAGCGAAAGACTATACACACCATCGAGTGGTCTTTGATCTGGCTGCCACTACGCTTGACTACTTTGCCAGCCAATACCTTTTCAAAGAGGCACGTATGGGGCTAGAGACATTTCAACCGCTCTTCCCCGATACTTTATCTTGCTCGACTGATTTCTACTTTCAAACTGGAAAGCAAGACTGGTTCAATCTATTTGGCTCTCTACTAGATAGAGCGGAGCAAGAAAGAAATTTTCCTGAAGCAGCATATGCCTTTAACACCACAAATAATGATGAGTATGCCTTAATCTCTTGGGGCGAGACAGATGAAGTATTTTTTGTTAGAAAGAACCGCAAAGACCGAATTGCTCATGTGATGACTGCTATCAAAGAGAAAGGTATATGGTCTCAGCCCATCAGGGTAGATAAATTGTCCTTTGCCGATGATATTATTCCAATCTCGATCAGCGCCGAAGGACGACAAATGCTCCTTAAATCAGGGGGTATGTTATATCGATCCTCTAGAGTGGACATCGGACGGGAATGGTCCAGGCCGGAGCCTCTTCCGATGAGGCCGCCATTCGCCGGATCTGCTTGGATCTCTCCAGATGACTCGCTCATGCTAGTCGAATATTATGCCAAGCGAGAGCATCCACTGGATATTCCAAAAATAGACTTGGCGGTATCTACGTTGGGAAAAAATGGGCGATATGAACAAACGATGCCTTTAGGGAAGAAAATCAATTTATCCAGATATTATGAGCAGGAGCCAGTCATGGGATTGGGTGGTAGATTGCTATTCTACACTTCCAATAATAAAAAAGGAGGACTGGGTGGTACCGATGTTTATAGTATCGCTCTGCGAAACCCTGGAGACTGGTCCACCCTCGAGGAACCCAAAAATCTAGGGCTGATGCTAAATAGTTGGTTTAATGATCCCGGAATTACCTATTTCTCGGAATACAGCGGCAAGGCCTACTATCATCGGCGAGATCGCTGTACCGGAGATATGGACCTTTGGCGCATTAAATTGGGGTCGGGAATCTTTCCGGCCAATGCCTTGCGGCTTGCTGGGGTAATCCTCGATGAAAACCTGAAACCGATCGGGAAAG
>ENA-UENV01000109-UENV01000109.1-marine-metagenome-genome-assembly--contig:-NODE-109-length-25814-cov-184.934758_pt1 | contig 25814 bp, 17 predicted proteins | sample MGYA00237878_ERZ529328 | MGnify/ENA primary metagenome ERZ529328 (study PRJEB26372, sample SAMN05368348) | marine metagenome | biome: cultured habitat; feature: ocean water; material: water; isolation... | reverse complement strand
ACAATGGTTCCGCTTCCGAGTATCTCCCTTGAGCACGATATAATTCTGCTAGGTTGTTGAGGTTGGTTGCCAGGGATGGATGATTCGCCGGCAGGGCGATTTTGAAGATTTCTATGGCTTGTTTGTACAATGGTTCCGCTTCCGAGTGTCTCCCTTGAGATTCATATAATAAAGTTAGGTTGTTGAGGTTGGTTGCAACTTCGGCATGACTTTCTCCCCAGAGTTGTCGCGCTAACGTCACCCCTTGTTCGGCAATAGGTATTGCTTCATCATATTTACCGGCATTGTAGAGTTCCATTACTTGAACATCTAGCTTTTCTTTTGCCTCCATCATTTCTGCCAATTCGTTAGCCAAGCCTTGCAACCATTTTGCATTTTTCTCCCCATCTTCTACCATTTTAGCCGCCACTAACTCCATCGTTTTGACAAAGGCTGCATCTAATAATTGAGAATTGGCGTGCAAAATTGCTTGCTCTTCCCCACTAGAGCAAGTTAATAGTTGGTCTATTAAATCTAGGCGAGCTTTAAGTTGTTCTTGAAATTGTTCTTCAGTCATATTAGTTTCTCCTTATTTGAATAACCCTATCATATCCGATCAAACACTCCCGTGGTTGTAGTTGTTCTTTTGCACCCTAATATAGACCTCTATCCATTCAGGAAAACCAAGAAATCTTAGGGACTACTGGGAGTATCTTACTTCCATTCTTATGATATTTCAATAAGTTCAAAATTGCAACAAAAAATCCATATTGTTCTACATAATTCTACCTAGCTCTACCTAGTTCTACTTACCTATATATGATTCTAAACAAATCTATTTTGATTTTAAATAGACTTATTTACTATTATTATTTTATCCACAAAATCTGCCTACAAAAAATTATATCTAACTCTAGTTAACTCTAAAGCCTACTATTTACATCCCTTGAAAATGCAATTTAAAATAAAAGTATACTTTCCCAATAAATCACGGAATAAAATGTCTAAACCAATTAAAATCTTATTAATTTCAATCTTTGCCGGAAGTATTTTCAGCATATTATCATTGAGCAATAACCAAAACAGCAAAGAAATTAGTCAAGCCCTTGAAAGTGGAGTAACTATGACATCCACCATAGCCAGTTTACTAATAAGCTTAAAAGATAGCAATGAATAGTACTGCTCAAACTCAAAAGTCAACACCCCTGTTTTAGTTATAGAAAATTAGTTGTGAAACCCTATCACCAGGCACCAGCCACCTAAAACCTAACACCTATTCCTTATTTTTCAGCTACTTAAGCAACTTTCATGTCGCTAGACCAGAGTAGGGATGTTTCACTACGCGACATGAAACGCATTTTTGTGATGCAACCTCCCTACAAAGCTTTAGTTATAGAAACTTAGTTATGAAACCGTACCACCAGGCACCAGCCACCAGCCACCTACCACCTAAAACCCAACACCAACTACACCTAAACCACATCATAAAACATATACCACAAAGTAGAGTCTGACTCAGCCTGAAAATAAGTCAAAAATTCCTGCAAATGCTTTCCCTCTAACAACAAAGGTGGTTGGTCTCCTTGTGGTAACCAACTTAACCTTGGACGTTCCTGACTGATCCCCGCTATGATCTCCTCAACCCCTGGTTTACCATCCAACCTAAAATAATCAACTGGCGCCCCCTCCATAGGTAAAGACACCACACCCGCATCAAAAATAGGCAAAGCTCCCAAAAATGAAGGAGACAAACAATAAAACTCACCAGAAGTACCCCTTTCTAACAGAGTTAAATATCCCCGACGTTCCAACCGTACCTCAAACTTAATTTCACTATCTAGAGGCACAGTCTTAGGATAATGAGGATCAACCGTATACATATCCATTGTGCTCATCCCTTGAAGAACAGGACCCATTTTATTAGTTGAAGTAGCCATATTTTTTAATTGATACCAGGGATAAAGAACTTCACGGAGCCACTGTCTAGCAATATTAACTTTATCTCTTGTCGCGTCATTAAAATGACAACCTTCAACCTCCAGTTTTTTAAATATTCTCCTCAAAGCATCCCGCATAGTATTATTATGTCGTAAATTTGTTAATAAAACATCAGCCAAAGCTGCATTATTCAAATCATCATTATTTATTTTAAACCGTTCAATAAATACAAGCCTAGTGTTATCTTTAAGACTCAACTTATCAGCTACTTCTCCCAGAAAAGCAACCTCATTATTTTTGTAACTTTCTTCTGGCATCATCAACCATTCCTTTCTTATAGGTTCATTTATAATGATACTTCAATAAAATCAAAAAATCTACAAAAAAACTACATGACTCTACATAACTCTACCTATCTCTACCTATCTCTAACTAGCTGTATATCGCTTAAAATTGACTTATTTTCACTTTCAAAAGATTGATATTCTATTATTATTATCTACAAAATTTACCTTGATAAAACTTCCAAATAATTCTCATCAAACCTATTTCCTACTTACAGCTTAGTCAAACCCATCCCACTGGACTCAAACCTAAAAAACTAACACCTAAAACCTCAACCTCTGCTCGTACCTTACCCTTCCCTGAAACCGAGCTTCAACCCCGTGAATTCCCCCCTTGCCCTCCAAGGGGGGGTTGACTTTGAGCTTATGTATAGCGCTAAACCACCTGATAATGCATGTACCATAAAGTAGAGCCTAACTCAGCCTTAAAATACATCAAAAACTCCTGTAAGTGCTCTCCCTTTAAAAGCAAAGGTAGTTGGTCCGCCGCCGGCAACCAATCTAAGTTTGGACGTTCGTGACTGATCCCTGCTATGATCTCCTCAACCCCTATTTTACCATTCAACTTAAAATGATTAACTGGTGCCCCCTCCATTGGTAACGATGCTACGCCCCCATCAAAAATAGGTGAACTTGCCAAACACGAAGGAGACAAACAATAAAATACGCCAGAAGCACCTTTTTTTAAGAGAGTTAAATATCCCGAACGTTCCAACTGTACCTCAAACTTAACCTCACTATTGAGAGGTATAACACTGGGATAACGAGAAACAGTTTTAGACGTATCCAACTGTGTAATTCCTTGGATAACAAGACCCATTTTATCAGTAAAAGTCGCCATATCTTTTAATGCATGCCAGGGATAAATTATTTCACGCAACCACCGTTTAGCAATTTTAACCTTGTCTCTTTTTGCTCCCTCAAAATCACAACCTTCAGTCTCCAGTTTTTTAAATATTGTTTTCAAAGAGTCCCGCAAAATAATATCTGATGTTGCTTTTTTGCTAGCATTCTGTAATAAATTACTTGATAAAACATCAGCCAGTTTTTGATTATTCAAATCATCATTATCTATTTTAAACCGCTCCGTAAACACCAGCCTGGTTTTATCTTTAACCATCAATTTATCAGCTATTTTGTTCAGAAAAATAGCCTCATTATTTTTATAACTTTCCTCTAGCATAATCAAATTTTCCTTCTTGATAACTTTGTCTATAATTATATTTCTACAAAATTGAAATTGACACAACAATTATACACAATTCTACATAAACTTACATAGGGATGCATAACTGTATTTTGATTTAAAACAATATTTTTTATATCATTATTCATTATTTGTACTTTGATCAAAAACTTATTTAACTCTAACTACTACTATTTACATATCCTAAATTTTGAAATTAAATTATAGTATATTTACCCAAGAATTAAGATCATAAAACCTATAAATTAATCAATTTTTATTAATTTTAATCTTTAGTGGAAGTATTTTCAGCATTTTCTCAGTCAATAATAATCAAAACTCAAAATAAATTAGTCAAGCTGTTGAGCAGATAAAATAACTATAACATCTAACATGACTAGTTTATTAAGAATTTTAAAAGACGCCAATAAAAGTTTTCCAAATATTAATTATTCAGCCTTTGTAGCGCAGTTCAAGAGCTTAAGAAAATGTAGTCAACTCTTAATAAAATATTCTTATCTCATCCTTTTCATTCCTTTTTATCCTTTTCCTCTTTGATAATATTTTGTATTCCCGACTGCTGCAAAAAATCTAAAGCAGATTTAGCAGCCGCTTCCTCTGCGGCCTTAATAGATGGTCCTTTACCTACACCAAGTTTCTGGCCTTTAAACCAAACTTCGGCAAAGAAACGTTCGCGATCGCCATAAATCTTATTTACTTCGTGAGCTTGATAATTTGGTAACGTTTTGTAATAACCTTGAGTCAGCTCTTGGAGAGCAGCCTTATAACTGTGGCAAGCGGGATCCTTGCGAATTTCTGCTATTAACCTTTCAAAATGAGAATCTAACCAAGGGCGGATCAACTCTAAATTATTAGTACTCAAATAAAGAGCACCCAAAACAGCCTCAAAAGAATCTGCAAGTCGACGCTCTCTTCCAACTTTATCCCCTGCTGCACTTTTGGATACCAATAAATAACGACTCCACCCATACTTATCGGCAATTTGTGCCAAAGAGCGATCGCTTACTAAAATAGAACGAATGGCAGTAAATTCTCCTACTGAACAATTAGGATAATTTTCCAACAGTAGTTGTGCCGCCACAAGCCGTACCACTGCATCCCCAAAAAACTCTAGCTTTTCATTATTATGTGTTGATGAAACTGTAGAGTGAGTTAATGCCAAATCTAATAAATTCCATTTAATCAAAGCTTGTTGAGAAATAGATAATTTTTCAACTAAAGATTTAAGTTGCCTTTGGCGCGAATGATACATTTGAGTCATTATTCTGATGCTTTTAGTCTCTGCTGCTATATTTTTGTGACTAACTTCCCCAAGCTCACCCATAAAAATTGTACAAGCTTCGGAGCTAGCCTCCTGCTTCATTGAAAATCACTGACCGAAGTCTGTAACCTTTATTTGTTCACAGACTTAAAATTTCTGAAAACTGAACTTACTGATACAAATAGTTTTCTAAGTTGACCACAACCTTAAAAATTGGTGTCAACCCTACTTATCAGTATTGAGAACTTCACTTCTGACTTCTAATTTCCCGCTTTCTGACCTCAGAAGTATCTCCACCAACAACAACATTCCCAATACGCAAACTCGGACCTCCACAACCAACAGGTAAACCATTTTGCTCACCTTTACCGCAACCGCCAGACTCATCCCAATGAAAATCATCACCGATCGCTTCAATATCTGCCAAAGTATTAAACACATTTCCAGAAAGAGTCACATCCCTAACCGGTTCAGCTAACTCACCATTTCTAATCATCCAAGCTTCTCCAGCACTAAAAGTAAATATTTCCCCATTAGTCATGCCACCAAACCAGTTACAAGCATAAACTCCCTCCTTAATATCAGCAAATAAATCTGAAACAGGAGTATTTCCTTGTGCTATCCAAGTGTTAGTCATCCTCACAATAGGTGGATAACGGTAGTCAAGACAACGTGCATTACCCGTAGGTGCCTCCCCCAGCTTTCCAGCAGTCTCCCGTGAATGTAAGCGCCCTACTAAAACCCCATCCTGAATCAACTGAGTGGTAGTTGCTAAAGTACCTTCATCATCATAAACATAACTACCCCGATGAACTTCTTCCCCAGCCCCACCTAATAAAGGCTCTACCTTCGCACCATCAAATATTTGTAAATTTTCCGGACCAAATACTCGACCAATTGTCATCACTTCCAGTAGATCAGGATTTTCGTATGCCATATCCGCTTCCGAGAGATGACCAAAAGCTTCGTGAACAAATAAACCTGTCAGAATAGGGTCAATAACTACAGTATAAGCATTACCTTGAACTATGGGTAAAGCTAGAGAATTAACAGCTCTCTGAGCAGCACTACGAACTTGTGCATCCAAATTAGTTAAATCTTCATAAGCCTTGCGAGAACCAGTAGTTTCTCTACCCGTTTGTACAGTATCCCCATTTCTAGCAGTAGCAGCAAAGCGCATTTCCATATCTGTCCAAGATTGTTCTAATATCGTTCCTTCCGAAGTAGCTAGAATAGTTTTTTGGGTACTATCCCCATAACGCACAGACACATTAGTAATTCGAGGATCTACACTCCGCAGCACCTGGCCATAATGTTCGCATAGTTCTTTTTTACTAGCTAAACTTATGTAACGAGGGTTTTTTCCTGTGAGAGAAACCACATGAGTTTCTTGAATAATTGGTATAGGAGCTAGAATAGTTTCTTCTTTCCCAATTAGTTTAGCCGCAGCGATCGCCTCTTCTATTCTATCTTTCAAAGTATATATTTGATTAAAACTGGCAAAACCCCAAGCTCCTTTATAGCAGGCTCGTACTTGACCGCCAATAGAAATACCTTCACTCAGAGTTTCTATTTTGTGGCCTCGCAAAAGAATATCTGTTTCTTCCGACTTTTCTAAGCGAATAGCCAAGTAATCTACTTGAGAGCTATAATCACTGAGTAGGTCAGACAATAGATTTTTGGCTTCAGTTAGTGATATGGGCATTTATATTCCAATAGTTTTATGATTAATATTTGTACAACATCAACTTTGAATGTAAGGTTTTTTTTGGTAGTTATTTAACTATTAGAGCTACTCTGATGATTTCATACCTCATAAACTTTAGTTTTATCAACCGCAGTTTGATATAAAACGTATTAGTATATAGACATTCCCTTAGTCACTCCCAAAAAATAATTTTCGGGAAGCTTAACAGTTGCTATAAATATTATAAAAATTATTTTCATAACAATCTACAACTCATTTCACCTTATCGAAAGGAAAATACTCTAGAAACAATACATATTGGCCGTCCTCAAACAGGAAAACCTCAACCATATAAACACAAAATTCTAGAATACTTAAAGCTAAACCAAGGATTTTATCCTAGAACAACTGTGTCAAAAATTCACAACAGATACAGGTATTAAAGTGAGCATTCCTATAATATTTCGTTTCTTACAAGGACACAAACCCTCCTCGCCAAAAAAACTAAGTACAGTACTCAGGCTAAAACTGAAGCTGTACAGGAGTTAATAGTTGAGTTGAGTATTGCCTAGCGTTCGCTCTAGTAAAGGTCACAAACTTGTCTTTATTGATAAAACCCGATTAAATATAGGCATGATACCTGATTATGGTTAGGTAGAACAACATCTGGAGATAGAGTATATAGTCTAGCACCCTATCCTCATGGTCAAATGATTACCCTCATCGGAGCAATCATGTTCAAACAAATCCTCAACACTATGACCATCAATGCACCGAACCAGTGACAAGGTATTTAAAACTTTTATGGAAGAACTACTGGCCCCTGAATTATGGCCCCCGAAAAGTTGTGGTTGGAGATAATTTGCCAGCTATTTGCTAGCTCATAAGGTTAAGGGAATTTCTGAAGCTATTGAAGCAGTGGAGGCGAGATTCATTTATCTATTTCCTTACTCTCCTCAATTTAACCTTATTGAACAATAGTGGTCAAATCTTAAAGCCCATTAAAAAAAATTGGCCACAACTGGTGAACAATTAGAACAGGCGATCGCTACTTTGATGTATTTAGTCACTCCTAAAATGTTAAGCAACTGGTTTACTCACTGTTATTACTGTAGTCTTTTGTTATGAAAACCGCTATAAACGTATAATTTTTCTTTTTTCCAGAAAAATATTTTTTTTGCTTATTATCATCATTTAGGCTATTTATAATTTTTTCTGTCCTATCTAAAATTAATTCTTGTCCTGTTAAAAATTAAAGTGAATTCCTAACATTTAAAAAGTCTTTGTAGACATAAATAGTATAAAGTTAGAATAACTTATTATTCTAATTTTAATCTTTTTTTATGCCAAATTCTGGTTTTATGAATCATTTTTTTATTTGACCTATTCCCCCTTTTTTATTTTTTTTTCGGATATAATTTGAGCATTTTTATTAATTTTTTTCAATTACTGAGTACCAATACCGATAACTATTTTAGTTTCTTTTGGGTAGTAATTTATATACTCTAACATTTGATTCATTAGTATATTTTTTGATAAAATAGACCCTAAAATTATAGCTTAATTTTTATGTAGCCATACAACTATTCATTCTTAGGATATTATAAAGACAACTAAAAGAGAAAAATTTATTTGTGGAACTATTCTCAAAAATAGACGCAAAAAAAAGTACAGTAAAAAAGATAGTAATCCTTTATCTTTTGCCGATTTATCTGAGTTAATAAATAATTTGCAAATTGAATAGTTAAACAATTTGCTGGAGAAGAAAATTATTCGTCATGTTAAGCAACATTTTTTATAAAATTAACTTCGAGAGTAAAAACCTGTACAAAAAGATAATATAGCAGTAACTTGTGAACTATTAATATTCAAATTTGACTAGCAGATAAAGGTTAGAAGGGAGAAGGTTTTTTCTAACTAATTTGATGATTTTAATTCATAGAAATTTTAGCTTTTTTCTTCCTTCTAACTTCCTCCCTCTTACTTCTGAATTAATATTGAGGTACAGAAGAATCTATTTCCTTACTCCAAGCAGTAATTCCACCCTTGAGATTAGTACCCTCAATACCATGTTCTTTAAGAATACCTAAAGCTTTAGCCGATCTCCCCCCCATCTTACAATGAGCAATTAAAGAGCGATTATTCATTAACTCCTTCACCTTTGTCACACCAGGGCCCTGCTCAATATCTGGCAATGGTACTAAAACAGACCCAGGAATTTTGGCAATATCATATTCATTGGGGTTCCGTACATCAACTAAAACAAAATCATCCTTCTTCCCACTATCAAATAATTGCTTCAAATCTTGAACTGTCATTTCTGGAATAGCCATTTTAGTTTCTGCCTCCTGTGCTTTAGCTTGAGGAATACCACAAAACTGCTCATAATCAATCAACTCTTCAATAATTGGTCGTATCGGATTAGGACGCAATTTCAATTCTCGGAAAGTCATATCTAGGGAATTATAAAGTAACAATCTACCACTCAAAGTCTTACCTTTACCCAAAACAACTTTGATAGTTTCCGTTGCTTGGATCACCCCAATTATTCCTGGTAAAATACCCAACACCCCACCTTCTGCACAAGAAGGTACCATTCCTGGGGGTGGAGGTTCAGGGTAAAGGTCACGGTAGTTCGGTCCACCTTCATAATTAAACACAGTTGCCTGACCCTCAAAGCGGAAAATTGAGCCGTAGACATTAGGTTTATTCAAAAGAACACAGGCATCATTAACCAAATAACGAGTCGGGAAATTATCAGTACCATCAACAATCACATCATAAGACTTGAGAATGTCAAGGGCATTTTCAGCACTTAACCTGGTTTCATAAAGGTCAACCTGACAGTAAGGATTAATTTCATGAATCCGATTTTTAGCAGATTCAATTTTTGGCTTACCCACCCAGGAAGTACCATGAATAACCTGTCGTTGTAAATTGGAACTATCGACAATATCAAAATCTACAATTCCAATATTTCCAATTCCTGCTGCTGCTAGATATAACAATAGTGGAGAACCAAGACCTCCCGTGCCTATACATAGAACACTAGCTGCCTTGAGACGTTTTTGACCATCTAATCCTACTTCCGGTAGAATCAGGTGCCTCGAATAACGTTGATATTCTTCTGTATTTAACTGGATTTGTTCCAGATTAGGATTTAACATGACAATTTTTGCCTAGATATTTCTTAGATAAATTCTGTGAACTGTTTTCCTACTAAACTGGAGATAATAGCTGAAATTCATTAACCCTATGGAATTCAGTTATCTGTTTCATAGTCTTAATGTCTCAGCCTTTATATAATTTAAAATGACTTTTTGAAAAAGCATTCAAATTTTATCAAATTTTTTTGAGCTATTGCGATAAATTGCTAGGAATATTAAAGTTAGCAACTACCTCCTAAAATTATCTACATTAAACCTGCTATATAGCTTATTGCTTATCTTTTATTTTAATAATTTTTTCTGGTTGAAACTGGTGATTATCATCAAGAGACCAACAGAGAAAGTCAATAGCTTGGCCTTTTTCCACTGAGATTATAACATAGGAATATTCTGGCCAAGCATAGGTACGGTCAAATTCTGAGGGGATAGCTACATGGTTTGGGTGGGAATGATAGATGCCAATAATAGATAAGTGGCGTTCTCTTGCGGACTTCATTGTTTTTAGCATCAGTTCTGGGGATATGGCATATCTTTTTTCTTCTGTAAATTCTGTTTGTTCTGGCCAATATTCATCTGCTTCTGTTTGCCAGGCATTTTCAGCAGGCCAGACTTCAATAACTGTTTTTGTCTCTTGGTTTTTCTGACCTAATAGTAAACCACAGCATTCATTTGGGTAAGATATTTCAGCATGAGTCAAAATTTTTTGAAAGTAGGAAGAGGAGAGTATTAAGGGCATCTGTTTTGAGAGGTAGGAAAGCCGAATGTGAGTTAAATAATTTTTGTGTACAATCTATTGAATAAGATTTTATGGTTTTTTTCTTCTTCTTAAGGTATTTATAAGACTGTAATCTCATCAATTTGATAATTGCTATATCTTCTGCTTGATTTTTCAATGAATATTAGTAGAACTTTTACCTTGGCATTCAAATTCAGGTTTAGCGATCGCTTCGAGCTATAAATACTACATTTTATTCTCACAAATCATTCCTAATTGCTGTATCAATATTTAATTTTATTTATTAAGTGATACTTTCTTGATGTTTAATATTTACTATTTGGTACAGTTATTTTCTAAGCCTTTTTATTTTCCTGAATTATTTTTTTTTTAGTTTTTTTGATAAAGTAACCATTATATTTACCCTAATAAAAATTTAGGTTTTGCACATCTAAAATTTTATATCTTTTGGCATTTTATTAGCCAGATTTTATTAATGTATACATCGTTTTTATTGAATTATAGTAATCAAAACTTTTAACATTAACCAAAAGTTAAATTTCAACTGATGGAGTAACTTATGGTAATCAAAAACCAAGTTTATTTCATGGTTATGATTGGTAAAAATCTATTTTCCTTGTTTAATTAATGAGGCAAAAACTGGTATTCTTTTAATATTACAATTAGGGGAAGGGAAAATTATAATTAAGCCAAGGGAACGAAAGGAATTTTACGATAGTTATTTTGGCGATTAAAAAAAACCATGGAAAAATGTTTCGATTATTTTAAGAGGATATAGATACTTTTATTTACCAGAAATAATTGATTTTTTTGAACTTCAAAATGTGTAATACTCTTTTAAATTTAGTAGTAATTAAGTCTTCAAAATAAGAATATATTATTTATTAGATATAGCTCGATTAAATTATAATAAATATCATCAAAAAGTTCCTTGATTTGATAATATTTATTACCTTAAAAAAAAAGTTGGGATAAATTTAGTCAAATTAAATATTGCTAAAATTAGATTAGCTATAAAAAATTATAAGCCTCAATTTTTATTCACAAATATGGATATAAAAACTCAATAAACTTATAATAAATTTTATGCTCAAATAGCAGCAAATTTAGATAATACAATTAAATAATAAAAAAAACTTCATAGATATAGGTTAATTTTTTATCAATTTATTGGTGATAAATTCCGTTTATTTCTATCTTAATTAGCTTATATTTTAATATTATAAATCAGAGAATTAGTATCACAAGCTAGATTAGAAAAAGCTCAAATTTATTCAATGAAAGAAACGTTAATAAAAATTGCCAACCGTATCAAAGTTATAACTCATGTAATTATGGTAAAACTAATATTAAATTATCCATTTTAAGCAGAAATAAAACTGATATTACAAAAATTATTAACAGGAAGACAATTAATTTATTCTTGAGATGAGTTGGTTATAGGATTACTATGTCTAAAAGAGATTTTTAGAAGGTTGTTTGAGGAAAATAACTGTAAATTTTTAAGTCTTGTTCTTTGATTAATTTTGATTATCGATCCTTAATCAATCTGTTTATGTTTACTTTTTTCCTTTAGTTTTTTTTGTTCATGAATAATTCAGGTTAGCTAATTTTAGTAAAAATGAATTATCACAACATCAATTTGCTTTCTAATGTCATGAATTCATGACTTATTCTAGGTCTTATAGCACCAGCTTGGTTTATAAATTATGTAAACATTCAACTCTTATGGCATAAGTTTAGAATCAACATCACAATTATTTAGTAAAGCTAAATCAATTATTTAGGAAGATTATGAGTATTACTTGTGATTTATGTTTCTACAACAGAAACTCAGAAAAAAACAAATTTTGCGAAGTTTGTGGTTCAGAAATTAGACTATCAACTACTTTATTGAAAACTCAAGAAAAAAGTATTCAAGAGGGAGAAATACAAACAGCTATCCAAACAGACAAAAACACAGTAAACCAGGATAAAGATATTAATCAAAATATTAATAACTACTTCCTAAAAACACCGACATATATCAATAAAACTACTAGTCAAAATCCAATTATAGAAGCAGATAAAAAAGTAAATATGACACCTAAAAATGCTATTAATTCTACTCTCATCAATAGCAGTATTGTTAAACTTATCCCCAAACAAATAGGTGCTCCTATACCAGAATTTATTATCGATAGCAATAATGCCATTATTGGTAAATTTAACCCAGAAATAGGACCAGTAGAAATTGATTTAGATGGATTTTATGGAGACAATACTGTTTCCTTAACCCATGCAGAAATCTATTTTAAAAATAATCAATGGCAGATAAAAGACATGGGTTCTACTAATGGTATTTATATCAAACATATAGGAAAAACTAGGTTTGGATACCGTATCAATAAACCAGAAATATTAAACTCAGGAGATGAAATTGCCATAGGTAAAATTAGGTTACTATTTATAATTAGTTGAACGTAACTATAGGATGGATATTGTTGATAAGTAAACATTGAGCTATTAACTATCAGCTCTCAGCAATAATACTCTGCTTTTGTAGTAATATTTAATACCAATCATCAAAAATAATGTAAGACTTTAGACCTTACTAAATACTTCATTTATTAAGTAATAAGTAAGGTTTAGTAATGTTTTTACTTAAGTAAAGAACAAAAAAATTAAACAATTAATAAATTCATTTTTTTTTTGAAATTGATGTCAAGAACAATCCCCCGTAAATGATTCAGTCCATAACGAAAAATACTTTTTGCTCTAGGAACGTATTTTTTAATTTTTCAGGGTATTTGTTCATGTAACCATTCCTTAATTAAAATTGCCCAATATAGAGCCAAACTAATTAACGCGAATAATTTACTCAGTCTTTCAATTTGATTAAAATGAGTTAATTTCAAATTGAATTCTCTAGTTTTAAACATCCCGAACAGTATTTCAATCTCCCGATCCCTGTGGAAGCTGAATCATTACTAATCACAATTAGTAATTCTCCATCATCTAACTGTAAAGCTGAAATATAAACTTGTCTGCCCCAAACCCATCATTTTCTTGAAATAGTTTAATATTCCACAATTTGAAGATGAGCAAAGATAATTAATGCGGCTCAACTTTTTTACCCATCACCAATATTATAATCTGCCTTTTACCTCAGCCAAAAATGAATTTGAGGTTCAATTCTTAAGTAAGTTAACCACTGTTTAGGGATAAACTCTCTATCACCACAAAAATACAATAAAAATACAATACTTGAGCATCGGGAAAAATATCCTAGAATTTATCTAACACATTCATTCTTTCACAAGTGTTATGAAGGTAGCGATCATAAACTACTCCCCTATTAAAAGTAACTAGATTTCAACTTATAAATCTATCCTACTAATAGTAAAATGATAATACTATGATCAGCGTTACTCAGTATAGTTAATTGAAAGAAGATGTTAGTAAATTTGAAGAATTAAGTGACATAGAATGGAAGTTATTTGAAGATATTTTTTCTATTTCACCAGAAAAAAGAGGTAAAAGTATGCCTGATACTCCATTTCGATATATACAATCATACCCTTCTCACTTCCTAAATAACAGGTTGTCCTTATTTTAATCACTTGGGAAAGGCAAAAAGAAACCAGGAAATGCGATCAAAATTTCTGTACCTCGTTTTCAAGAAGAGGGTTGTTTTGCCTAGTATCAAGGTAAATATCGTCGCCTAGTTGTAAGATGGGAGGTTATTTCTGCTTGTATTGAAGCAATTGTAGCGCTCGCCACTATACTTATGTGGATTAATTGCATTTTATTAGTGGGATAGGTTTATATAATAATCTGCCCATTGGTTGTGAAAATTTTTATCACAGTAAACTAGAAACGACTAGAATTAATATTATAAAGACAACTATACTTTATAATATGGATTATGAAACCGCCCGCCAATTTCTCATTGACCAGGGAACTGCTCTAGAAACTAAAATTAACCCAGATGCTTTTCTCATGCGTCTCGAACAAGGCAAACCCCCCATTCCTGGTCAAGTAACTAACATTTTGTTAGCTCTAAAAATATCCTTTGAAACATTACAAGGCGACCCCCTTCTAGACCGAGAATTAGTTGCCGGATTATATTTATTAGCAATAGAAAGTCTGAAATTATTTGAAGCAGGTAGACGAAAAAGAGTTATGTGGCCACCACTTTTAAAAGAAGATATCGAACGAATTACAATTGCCGTGAAAAATATTTTTTCTGGAGTTGTTTCTAAAGTAAAATAATACTTTAGATCAAATCTACTTGCTTTGGAGTGTTATTGGAAACTGGGTTTATGGGAGGTAGATATAATAGAAAAATAATAAATGTTTTTTACAGTTTATTTAGTAGGGGAATAGGGAAGTGGGGGAGTAGAGAAGAGAAGTAAAAATTTATAAAATTAACACTTGCTAATAATTATCAAAAAAGCTATTTATTATGCTTGTGTTAATTACTTAAAAATTGAAGTTTAAAGCAAGTATAATATTCTTCTATCAAGTTTGTATTCTATCAAATCCGGTAGCATTTGTCTAATTCCATATAGATGAATAATAAGTTTAAATTCTAGGAATGAGGAAGCTTTTTTCTTTACTGAGGATAGGAATTATATTACTCTGAAGCTAACAGATTTGATATTAGAGGTTGTTTGAAAAGGGGTAGGGATGTAGTCAATGAGTACTAAACGCCAAACAATAAGACTAGTAATGTTTATGTAAATCATAATCTCCGAGTTTTGAGGCAAATAGTCAGTCATCTTGGCTTAAGTGCCAACAACAACTATACCCTTCCTAGGTGCGCTCAACTACCCAATACTTTTTGAGGAGAATGAAACCCTTGAATTATTTGCTGAGACAGCACTATTTGCACAATTTGGAGCCTCAAAAAAAGACTGGTTTTTGATGAAAAAGATTGACACCCTTCCCCGCTGACATGGAGACGCCCAAAACCGCCCTCCGAAAATCTTAGATTCAGCTTTTTATTTGAGGAGCAAATTTTGATAGCCTACCTGGTGGTAATTCTGCTATTAGGGGTTTTTCCTTTTGAGGAGAGTAGTATTTTGTTTAAGGAATAATACCTTATATGTTCTGTTGGTAATATCTTGAATGATTACTTCAACTAAACCTTTAAACTGTGCATCAATGGGCAGTAATTTCATAAAATACTCTAGTATTTGTTTTCTATCTATTTTGAGCTGAGATTTTTTAGTGCCCGATAAATGGTTTTGAGGTAGCTTTCGTTCTTTTTGTACTCAATAGTTGTGAGAAAATCTTCAAGGTGTTTTAGCTTTGAAAATGGGCTGTTGTTGTTCTCCTTTCAGAAGGTTGTTTTTGTCTTGTAATTCTTTGAGTTGTGTTGGAAAGCGCTCATACAGGTTCAGTTGTACCTCTACTTTTTGAGACAAAAGCTTGTCTTCAATGACCCTTGGGTTGATTGTTTGTAGAACCTGAGTCAATAATTTTTGGAGCTTCTAGGTGCTTGTCTCATATTTCATATTTGATCACCAACTGTATTCCACTGTCATTATTCTTTATCCTTTATTCTTTTTTGTGATTGGCCCAATACACTGCATCGCTCTTATGATGAGGGTAGTGATCAATCATCAACTAACTCATCATATTGAGTAGATACTTGATCATTACCATGTAAAATTATCAAAATGAAAATGATAAATAACTGATAACTACTCTAAACTTAGTTATTAAAGCTAACACTAAACTCAAATAAAATGTCTAACTTAATCCTATTTTGGCATCGGCGTGATTTACGAATTTCAGATAATGTCGGACTGACACAAGCATCTCAAGAAGGTCAAACCGTAGTAGGTATATTTTGTCTTGATGAAAATATTCTTAAACGAGACGATATTGCTTCTGCAAGAGTTACTTATATGATTGGTTGTTTACAGCATCTACAAAAACGCTATAAACAAATAGGAAGTCAACTTTTAATAATGTCCGGAAAACCTATAGAAGCTATACCAAAATTAGCAACTTTTTTGGAGGCTAAAGCTGTATATTGGAACCTGGATGTTGAACCTTATAGTAGGAAACGCGATCGCCAAGTGAAAGAAAACTTAGAAGCTGCAAATATTCAAGTAAAAACTTTTTGGGAGCAACTTCTTCATTCCCCAGAAGAAATATTTACTTCCACAAAAAAACCCTACTCTGTCTACACTCCTTTCTGGAAAAATTGGCAGGGGAAAAAAAAATCTAACCCGCTAAATACTCCCGTACTCAAAGGTTTAACTGAAGATCAGCTTCAATACACAAAAAAAATTGGAGTAATTGACTTGCCTACTGCTAAACAATTAGGATTTAATTGGGACAATAAACTAATTCTTGAACCAGGAGAAACAGCAGCATTAGAAAAACTAGAAAAATTTTCTAATGGGGCGATATCTTCATATCAAGAACAACGAAACTTCCCCAGTCTTGATGGAACATCTCAACTAAGTGTCGCTCTAAAATTTGGTACTATTGGTATTCGTACTGTTTGGGCAAAAACTCAAGAATTAATTGAAAATTGCTATAGTAGTGAAGTATTTGAAAATATAGAAACCTGGCAAAAAGAAATAGCATGGCGGGAATTTTATCAATATGTTATGTACCATTATCCCGAATTAGAAACAGGTCCCTACCGAGAACATTGGAAAAATTTTCCTTGGAAAAATAATAAAGCACATTTTCAAGCTTGGTGCGAAGGAAATACGGGTTATCCTATTGTTGATGCTGCTATGCGTCAGTTAAATGAAACAGGTTGGATGCACAACCGTTGCCGGATGATAGTTGCCAGTTTTTTAACCAAAGATTTAATTATTAACTGGCAGTGGGGCGAAAAATATTTTATGCAGAATTTAATAGATGGAGACCTTTGTGCTAATAATGGTGGTTGGCAATGGAGTGCTTCCAGTGGAATGGACCCAAAACCCTTGAGAATATTTAATCCTGTATCTCAGACACAAAAATATGACCCAGAAGGGGAATATATTCGACAGTGGGTTTGTGAATTGCGGAGTGTAGATACTCAATATTTAGTTACGGGTAAAATTCCAGCGGAAGAAAGAGAGGCTATAGGTTATCCTCTACCTATTGTTGACCATAAAAAACAACAACAACTATTCAAGGATCTTTACCGAGAACAGAAAAATTGATTTTTTAGATTAGAAGGTTGAAGTTAATATAAACTCAAATTAATTATAACACAAAAACGTCAAGCTTGTAACAACTCATAGTCCCATTATAAGTATAAAATGGCAGAGCTGCTGCCACTGAAACAAAAAAAAAGGGGGCGTTTTCTTTTAGCCCCTTAAAAATCAAAATCATGACAGTCTTATGAATATTAACACAATTTTATAGTTAAGTGCGTTGACTCTTCCATATCATTAGTGATAATATTTGCTAACAATGTAAAGCAAGATAAACTTGCTGAGGGGATATCTCCCAATGTCTACAAGAAAACCTGTAGACGCTTTTAAACAGTTACGTCGCCTTGGTTATCAGCTAAACAGAAGTTTTAATTATTTAACCATGCTAGAGGTAACCTATCAAGATAGCGGTTACTTAGCGGCCTGGTTTAACACCACAAACTACTCTGTTTATTAGACTATAACATAATCTATATAACTTTATTAGTATAACTATGTTAATATATATAAACTTCAATTTTAGTAAATTAACAATAGTTAATCAATCTTTTAGTTCACTTAACAATTTTTATTAGTAGATGGACTCACCCATTTTGTGGGGATGGGTTGAACTTGCCTGTTGCCTCTATTTTTTTGTCTCTGACTACCTAGGTGATACTCATTTTAACCTACAATTAAAATAACATATGTTTTATAAAAAAACAACTAAAAAGTCATCCGATGGGCGGGGGAGGTAATAGCAACCCAATTTTTTTGTAATTTAAGTGAAGGGGAATATGTCATTGATTTGTTTTGCATTTGGCTAGGCATTCAACTTTATATATAGTTCGTTCCATAACTTGCTTGAATATCATAAACACTAAATAGCCATTTTTAAGGTCTGTTCAATATTTAGCATTCAAATTCGCCAATTTCTTCTTAATTTCTTTTACCTTATTTCCCAACAACTTTAATATCTCTACCCACTCCCCTACTTTCCCATTTCTCTATAGGGGTAGATCTCCTACTCTTGAAAAAGACAAAGAAGACTAAACCCTAAGTATTAGCTACGGTTTCCATCAAAATTTTATGGCAGGCAAGTTCAGGAAAATTCTCAGTAGAACGACGCTGAATATACTTACCATCTGGTTGTAGATCCCAAGCTTGTCGGTTGTCAGATAACAGAATGCCCATAATTTCTTGCAACTCTTTTGTGATTTCAGAGTCTTCCACAGGTATAATAGCCTCTATCCGACGATCGAGATTACGAGGCATCCAATCAGCAGAACCAATATACACCTCCTCTTTACCTTTATTATAGAAGTAGAAAACCCGAGAGTGTTCTAAATAACGCCCAATAATACTCACCACCTTAATATTATCACTGATACCTTTTAAACCCGGACGCAAACAACAAATACCACGGACAATCAAATCAATTTTCACCCCTACTTGGGACGCTTTATACAAAGAAGTAATAATTTTAGGATCTACCAAAGAGTTCATCTGGGCAACTATACGACCTGTATCTCCATTTTGGCAATTTTCAATTTCCCGACGAATCAGTTTCATAAAGCGATCGCGCATATTTACAGGTGCCACCAACAATTTCCGGTAAGACTGCTGACGAGAATATCCCGTCAAGAAATTAAACAAATCTGCCAAATCTGCTCCTAATTCTGGTCGACAACTCAACAAACCCAAATCAGTATAAATTTTAGCAGTCTTGGGATTATAGTTACCAGTGCCAATATGAACATAGCGACGGATATGACCTTCTTCCTGACGGACCACCATCACAATTTTAGTATGAGTCTTCAGACCTGCTAAACCATAAACCACATGAACACCATATTGTTCTAACTTCCGCGCCCATTGAATATTATTTTCTTCATCAAATCTTGCCTTCAATTCCACCAATACTGCAACTTGTTTATCGTTTTCAGCTGCAGCAATTAAAGCATTAACAATAGGTGAATTTCCAGAAGTCCGATAAAGAGTCATCTTAATCGCCAATACATTAGGATCGTGTGCTGCTTGACTAATGAAACCTTGTACCGTACTTGCAAAAGAATGATATGGATGATGTAACAATAAGTCTTTCTGGCGAATCACTTCAAAAAAATCAATTTTGTTATTCTCATTCAGGTCAGGAATTCTGAGCTCATCACCATAATGTCGCAACCTTGGTGGCATAGTAGATGTCCAAGTTGGATCTTTAAGATGAGGCAACGGCAACCCTAAAAATGACATTAAATCTTTTAAATCAAGTAATCCATCTACTGTGTAAACGTCTTTTTCTGATAACTCCAAGTTGTCCATTAATGTCTTTTTTAATTTACTTGGCATTGTTGGATTAATTTCCATTCTAACTACGGTACCACCTATACGCTGTTTTCTGAGTTCTTTCTCAATCACTAAGAGCAAGTCATCTCCCTCATCTTCTTGCACTGCCAAGTCAGCATCACGAGTAATCCGAAATACGTGATACTCCTGAATATCCATACCAGGAAACAGAGCTCCCAAATTGTGAGCAATGACTTGTTCGAGAGGAACTCCTGTCCAATTTAGAGTTTTAGCCTTTTGTTCTATTTGTAATTTTTCTGGTAAGCACAAAAAGCGAGGTAATATTTTGGGAACTTTAATTCTGGCTAATAAATCTTCTTGAGTATCTGGATTTTTCAGCATTACTGCTAAGTTAAAACTGAGATTAGATAAATAAGGAAAAGGATGACTAGCATCAATAGCTAGAGGAGTAAGTACGGGAAATATGTGTTCTTCAAAATAGTTTCTTAGATATGTTTTTTCTTCTCTATCTAAGTCTATATAATTTAGGATATCAATACCATTTTTTCTTAACTCTGGTCGTAAGTTTTGCTCAAAGAATTGGTGTTGTAAAGAAACCATTGGTAATAGTATTTGATTAATCTCATCTAGTTGTTCTTGAGGAGTACGACCGTCTGGAGTTAACTTATGCACTTCAGCTTCTATTTGTTTTTTAAGAACTGCTACCCTAACCATAAAATATTCATCTAAGTTAGAACTAAAAATTCCTAAAAATTTTAAACGTTCTAATAGGGGAGTACGGGGGTCTAAACCTTCAGATAAAACCCTACGGTTAAACTCTAACCAACTCAATTCTCTATTAAAGTAGTATTGTGGATTACTAAGTTTTTTTTCGATAGGAGTTTCTACTGTATTCTTTTTGTTTTTGGACATAATTATAATATGGATTTAAATTTATATTGATTGTAAGCTAGTCTTTATTACTTGTAAAGTATATTTTTTTTCTATGAATTGGTTGTGTAATTAATTATAAGTTATCTACTTATCACTTATTAGTACTGACCTTGCTTAGTCCGAGAATTAAATATTTATGGTAAGTATTTTTTTGACTCCCTTAAAAGGGGCAAGAGGCCTAATTTTTTGATTAAAGATTACTTTATTAGTAGATCACAAGGTAGGTCTTTTACATGTCATGTCTCACAGGGAGTTATCGTTTTTTATATTCCTAACCTAAAAACTGCTATAACTATAAGATAAAAAAAATCGTAGAGTTAATAGACATAAATCACCTGATTACCCTATATTTTATCTGCTTTTTTAGTTGAGTATATTCCACTTTATTTAGCATTTTTTACAAATAGGTATTATCCTTAATACGATTCATTTTTTATTAATAATTAGATAATAAATTCTTAGTTATCTTGTTTTAATTTGTTAAAATAATTCACAATAAAATCTAATTATTAGATAATTTTCTTATTATATAAGAGTACAAAACATAGATTTTAACTATATTAATTACTGCCAATATTTACTTAGTTATTAAACAAACTATACCATCACAAATTTACAAACACTCTCTTCGTAAGAATTCAGGTATGAGATGTGGAAATAAGAGAAATACCCGATAATTTTTTGTAATTAAAGGTAATTGCCACTAGAGACGGCTCAAAGAAATTAATCAGTAATTACGAAAAAACACTATATATAGCCTATACTAATCTATGGGATCAGACTAGATATTGTAGCGATCGCTTCCAGTTTTCTCTTGATAAGATATTCCTAAAAAACAGTTTTTTTATACTTCATTTATCAACTCTAAAATTCAAAGTATTTTGGATTTTATTACTGAATATTTAATTTCATTTATTAAATAATTTGATAATAATTAATTTTTGATTTTGTCAATAGTTTTCCCCATTGTCCTACATTGAATTTTTAAATAATTCCCAACTACCATGGCAGAAGCAATATGTTTTTTTTAAATTCTGGCTCTATGATATTGGCATTTCTCAAGTCTTGTTAATTGCTTAATTTACCTGTGACACTATTCTATTTTTCATATAGTTTGTAACTAAAATCCTACATCATCTTTCAAGAATTGCTTCAAGTCATTAGTCACTAGATATTCTGCTGAAGTTTGTGGAAACAGTATCCCAGAAAAACCTGATATTTTTTATCTCTATAAAAACCTTTAATATTAATAAATTTTCCTGATACTAATTCAAAATTACTCTATCTTAATTTTTCTAGTTTTTTATACTTTTCTACACCTCCTGTATCGTCTAATAAACAATTTATTTTTAATGGAAAGTAGTATATTTTCTATCATTATTTATTAAAACCATTAGCTTTTTGGTTGCATACTAGCTATCCATTAATACTTTTTTTACTGGTATTTTTTTGTTGTCAACCACATCAATTATCATTCCTTTTACGTGATTTAATTTACTCCTATCATCGCTTTCTAGGTCAGAAATACGATCATCTATTATCCATAATTATTATATTTTTGGATAAAAATATAAGCAATTAACTACTCCTATTCCACGAACTACTATATGCTCATTTCCATTATAATGACGTCGGAAAAGTTCAATTATTCGGGAATGTTTTTTAGTTATCACTGTATCGTCAAAAACTAAATATATATCCCTAGTAGTTTCAATTTATTCTTTGACATTATCCCAGAAAACTTCAGTCCCTAATTAAAAAAAAATTAATTGAAAATTAATCCGATCATGACTGACTTTTTGAAGATAAGTCGCCAGATTTATAATAGTATAATTTTTTCTAACTACTTATTAAATACTCACAATATTGTATGTAATCAAATTCTATGCAAAAATCCTTGATAAAACCTTTTTTTATATACTATAATGGTTAATAATATAGATAAACTTGACTCAATTTTTTCAGTAATTTCAATGTGAAAGTTGATAATGCGATCATCCTCCGGACGGTGCGACTCACCATCACTACCTTCATGCAATAAAGTCTGAGGATAGTATAATATAGCTTTATGGCACTGCTCAAATTTACTAACTAAGTACAGACATATCATAATTCTTATCTACTATATATATATAGAGTCTTTACGTAAGTCCTGGTTATTTTGACGCTTCCATGCTCTTAGTTGAAAATTTAGATCGGAGTTCCTTTCTCCTGTATTTCCTCCTGTAGGTAATCTAATAATTAATTCTACTGTTGCAGTTGTTTCAAATCTTAAATCATTATTTTCATAGACACTGTTTGCAACCATTGTAATTGGGTAAGATAGATTTTTAATTCTAACCTAGCTGGTCAATAAATTGTCAATGTTTCCATGACTTTGCCTCCTTTAACATTCTTATGGTAATCTTAGATAATAGATTGTAGCTTAATGATTAAATATTTCTGGTATTGTGAGGAGTAAGCTGATGGTAAGTCAATTTAAAAAAAACCTGTCAAGATTAAAATCTCAATTAAAACTTATTAGCTTAGTGGGAACAGTAATAATTAATTTCAGTTTTCCAGTGCCAGCTTTTGGTGCTTTTTTAACAAACTGGTTTTTTGACCCAGATAATAATCAACTTCAGTTTACTCTCCCAGCAGGTACAACTCCTACTTATTCTGTTGAAAGCAAACCTACTCGTCTAGTTGTCTATATTGAAGATACTAAAGTTAGTGTAAATGTGACTGAATTATATCCAGCAGGGTTAGTGCGTAGAGTTAGTCTCTCTCAAGAGAGAATGCAACAAGCAAAAGTTATTATAGACTTTGCTCCGGAAGTAGCTATATCTGCTAAAAAAGTCAAATTAGAACAGGTCGAAGCGCCAGAAAATAGTTGGAAGTTACGTTTACTTGTAGGTAAGGAAAAAACCTCAACTCCAAGAGAAACAAAAGTTTTAAATGGAGATGCTGTTACACTAACAACAAAATCTACAGAAACCACAGAACTAGAAGTAGATTCTTTTACACCAACAACAACATCTATAGAAACCACAAAAATAGAAAATTATGAATCTACCAAAGCAGAAGAGGATCAAGCTTTCACTCCACCCAAGCAAAACAGAGTAAGCTTTCAACAGAGAGCTCCCAAAGTAGAATTTCCTCTACCCAACCCCGCACTTTTGGCAGAGCCTTCTATTCCATTCTTAGTTATTCCCACGGAAAAACGAGATGGTGTCATATTTCCATTAATAGACACTTCGCGTGCTCAACAGTCTCCTACTGCATCCTCTGAAATTTCGGAATTACCACCACTCCAAGGGATAGAAATTGAAAATGCTTTTGTTCCACCTCCCCTAGACCCTGAAACTGTAGAAGAACTAAACGATAGAACTACTAAATCAGTTGATGTAATTTCCTTTGGAGAACCATTGCCTGGAACTTCAGGCAAAAATCAGCTTGAAGATGATGCTTCTATCTTAATTGAAGCAGGAAAGATAATATCTCTAATTTACCCCACTAGCGAGCTTGAACTACCACAGGGAGTTGAAATACAGGAAGTTTTGCTTCTCCAAGAGGCCATAACTGATGAATCTGGTAGAATTATAGTACCAGCTAGAACACCTGTGGTCGGTAGTTTTAAGACCTTCAGTCACGGTAGTCAATTTATCGCCAGAGCTATATATTTCAATAATCGTTTAATCCCCTTTGATGCTCGATCTCAATTGCTCGAAGGAGACCTTGATTTTAATGAAAAAGTTTTAGCAGGTAGTAGCACTGGTAGTGGTCTAGCATTATTACTGTTAACGGGTTCAGGTTTTGGTTTCTTGGCAGGAGCAGCTCTTGGAGCTGGTAGTGTTCTTTTTACTGCTCCTCATTCTGTCACCATTGAGCCGGGGCTTATTGTAGAAGTTCGTGTTGTTAAAGATTTACCCCGCTCTAGATTTTATGATACTAGTAGTTTTTAGGATCTGAAAAAAGGGCTGTGCTTTGGGAGGTAAAATCCTCTGGCTGCAGAGGTTGAGCTGATAATCAATAATTTTTACTTGAGCTGATAGCTGATAGATGAATTTCTGTACTTTAAAAGTTTGGCATTCTTCCCAGCTGTTAGGTACTGGGGTTTTATTGGAAGCCTAAGCTTAACCTCGGGTTGACCTTGGAGATCAACACCAGTAGCATTACTATAATTAGATAGTTAATTAGGAAAACAGAACGAGTGGAAAATTTGCAGTTTGAGCTGAAGATGAGTTTTTTTTTGGGAATAAAACGGTTTTGTTATCACAGGCCACTACTTTTGTTTAGCCATCTTTAGTGCCTGGCAACGAGTGGATAGGGATAGGCTTTTTTGTCTGAAGACTGCCCAACTGCAAATAATAAATTATATTATAACATATATATTCAAAAAAAAACAAATAGTCTTCCTATGGGTGAGTCGAGCTTTAAGCTCAATTTTTAGGTAAGAATGGTATATCAGCTAGAAATTATTATTTTCAGGTGGAGCAAACCCGGGCCCCATATTTTTAAAGAATAGGTTTTGAGCGCTGTCATTTTGATAAATGCAATCAATCTCTGGTTCATCGTTAATATTTCCTGTATACCCAAAGGTATTCATCCGGTTTTTACAGTCACGCACTTGCTCATTGTTGACTAATTTTCTTTGTTGTAGAATTTCCCAGTTACTTCTGCGGATGACACATCCTGGTTTCAAACCAGGCTGAGATACATATACATTAAAAGGATTTAAAGTCAAGAAAACGCGCATATTCATTACCATTGCGCTAGCTCCAAACTGTACACAAATTTCGGGGTTAGGTACGCTGCGATCTATAAATTCACTAGAGGCCATATTTTGTGGGGTAAAATTAGCAGTGGAGCTAAAGGCGATGCCAATGCCAATACCCAAAACAAATACTCCGCCTAAAATTGCCAGAGTAGCATAATTAAATCTGGATACTTGGCTGGTGGTTTGATTTGTACGTTTCATATATATCGAAGTGTTATTATATTTGAAATTATCTGAGCAGAGCAACTATTGGGCCATTAATAATGGGAAAAGCTAGATGTATGTTTTTTCTAACATACAGCAAATTCCAAGTATATGTGTATGAAGTATAGTTAAACTAAGCCAGGTAAGTTACCCTACCCG
>ENA-UENV01000108-UENV01000108.1-marine-metagenome-genome-assembly--contig:-NODE-108-length-25819-cov-2.695610_pt1 | contig 25819 bp, 18 predicted proteins | sample MGYA00237878_ERZ529328 | MGnify/ENA primary metagenome ERZ529328 (study PRJEB26372, sample SAMN05368348) | marine metagenome | biome: cultured habitat; feature: ocean water; material: water; isolation... | reverse complement strand
AAACGTGATACCGTAGCTAAATTGGCTCACTATGCCGATAATTTAGGGGTTAGGAGTGACCGCTGGCACTTTGTAACGGGACAAAAGGCAGATCTGTACGACATTGCCGATGATTACTTCAATATTGTGATTGAAAATGCAGACGTGCCGGAAGGAATAGATCACAGTGGACGATTGGTACTAGTAGATCAGCAAAAACATATTCGGGCTTTCTGCAATGGCACAGATCCAGCAGAGGTAGATCAATTTATCGTCAAAATTGAGCAACTTTTGGCTGAAGGAAGGAAAGTTGATTAAAGATGGCCTATCATTGTAATTGATTGCCAAATTTTCAACAAAAAGGCTCTTTGCTCGTTTCGAGGGCAAAGATTGAGAAAGAAAAGCGTATGAGAATTATTAGCGGAGTATCATGTATCGTCCTCTTGGCTTGCTATCTATCTTTCCACGCTTGTAAGGATACCCCTTATCAGCAAGGGAAAATACTGTATGAGAACTTTTGTGCTAACTGTCACATGGACGATGGCAGTGGTCTGGAAGGGCTAATCCCTCCGCTTGCACAGGCAGACTATTACAAGAAAAATGTCATTGAAAGTGCCTGTTTGATCCGCAATGGAATGGACGGACCGGTAGAAGTTAATGGCCAAACCTATAATCAGCCGATGCCAGGGACGGATAAATTAACAGAATTTGAAATTGCCAATATCCTCAACTATATCAATGAGGCCTGGTATGACGACCTGCCTTATGTGAAATTGGAGGATGTCCGAGCTATGCTGGAAAGCTGCAAGATGGAATAATCCCCCTAGAAACCAATCTTTATAGATGCACTAGGCAAAATTGGAAACTGGTTCACCCTAGTGTTAGTGATTCGATCCAAGTAGAAAATGTTGTCCCGATCGTAGACATTGGTAACGCTAGCCACCACTTCCATAAAACTACTACCAACCAGTTCTACTCTCTTTTTTAGGGAAGCATCTAATCGATGATAAGTGGATAGTCGGCCTCCGTTTCGTTCTTCGGCTAAAATCGTTCCCAAGTCAAAATTGCCCTGAAGAATATCTTCCACCAGAATCTGATCAAACCCAATTTCCTGAAAAAATCCTTGCGTTTGGGTAAAGGGAAAACCGGTACCAAAATTCCAACGTAGGCTCGCCTCCCAAGTCTTATCACCACCAAATTGATAGGTGGCGAGAGCATTGACATTGTGACGACGATCAAATATGGTGAAGTACGTCTGCTCACCATCAAAGCGATCCACATAGCCCAGGGAATAGGTTAGCCACAGGTACCAATTTGGGTTCTCAAACTTGTACGAAAAGTCGATACCATAAGCATTTCCTGTTTCAACAGCAAAATCTGGATCAGTAGCACTAAGCTTATTTCTATTAATACTGATGAGCTGGGAAAACCGCTTGTAGTAAGGTTCCACATTGAGGCTAGAGTTTCGGGTAATATCGAGTTCTGCTCCAGCGATTGCATGAGCAGACTTTTGCAACCGATGATTGGTTGGATCGAAGGTACCTGGCCTAAATAAAGATTCTTCGGGTCCGGCCAAAAAGCCCACGAAGAAGTTGACTACATCTGATTCATTGACCGTGGAAATGAGATTCTGAGAGTACAATCCTCCCGCTGCCTTAAATCGAAGCCAATCACTAGCTTTGTATTTTAGCCCTATCCGAGGCTCAAAACTAAAGGCTGATTGTGAAGCATAAAAGTGTAGTCTCACCCCTGGCTCAATAATCAAATTACCCAGTTCTTGTTTGTATTTGAAGTACCCGGAAAGCTCGGTGGTAAAATCCCTCTGCTGGAAATCTAGGCCAATAAAGTTTTCAAATGAGAAATCCGTGTTAAAACCATTTACCTCAAATCCGTAATCTAATTGAGTTTTGTTACCGAAATACTTGAAATTGAGCTGAGCGCCGAAGCTCGTTACCCCACTTTTTCTGGGGGCAGCATTTCCTTCCTTCAAAGTGATATCGTAAGAAGAGAAAGAGATTAATCCATCCATTACGATATTTGAATTGGCAGGAACCAAGGTGAAATTGGCGCCGGCACCACTTGTGTTCCAATCCACCCCTGCCAATCCTGCAAAATCGAAAGCATCCACGAAATTAAATCCAAACAGATTGATCTGATTTCCATTCCCCCCTACCACGGAAAGCTTTCCATACCAATCCGTATACCTAAAAGGTAAGCCAATATTCTCTGCGAGATCCGCCAAACTGGTATCGGCGGCAGCAAAAGCATAATAGCTGGTATCCACGGCATAAGCGTACAAGGAAGGGGAAGTTTGATCCAGGTAGGAGTGCTTTCCGGTAAATAAGAAGGATACACTGCTTCCTCGCTCGTCGTCCCATGGGATAATCGGGCCTTCGATCAAGGCCTTTGCTTGGAAGGGGCTAGCAGACACAAGCCCCGACAGCTTCTTTTTATTGCCTTCCCTGGTCTTGATATCAACTACAGCAGAAATCCTACCCCCATGTTCCACATTAAACCCTCCCGTCAGCACATCAACACTACGGATCGTTTCTGTTTCAAAAACGGAGAAAAAACCAATGGAATGAAAAGGATTAAAAATGGTCATTCCATCCAATAGGATCTTGTTCTGCACGGGTGAACCACCTCGGATATACAACTGCCCACCCTGGTCCCCAGAAACTACTACCCCTGGTAGCACTGGTAGATACTGTGCAATATCCGCTTCCCCACCAGTGGAGGGCAAAGAGCGAATTTGTTTAGGTGTAACCGTCAGCTGTGAAACCTGAACATCAGATCGAGCTCTTTCTCTTTCAGCTGAAACATCAACGGTACTGAGGTTCACTGCATTGGACTGCAAGCGAAGTTGTCGGTACTCTATTTTCCCCTCTTGCAACTGCACTGCTAAAGTTAAACTGTCATATCCGATGTAGGTTACTACCAGGGTATACGATCCTGCAGGCACGTTTCCTAGACTAAAGAATCCATTCAAATCAGTATTGGTGCCAAGGTCTGTATCCTGTAATCGCACCGTACCGAAAGCAATAGGCTCTCCAGTTTCCTGGTCATATACATTGCCTCGAAGTATGGCTTGCGCATCAAGATGGAGGGATAAAAGTGATACCGTTAAACTAAGGAAGAGTATTCGTACAATCATGTTTGTTTTCTAGTAAAACAGGGATTTCCAGACTTGCTTCCAGCAAGAAGGGCAAATATACCGATATTGATATATTTGCCCTTCACATTTTATGTCAGCCAAAAAACAGCCTTGGACTATCCAGGGATGTCTAGCCTTACATCAACTCTCCGGCCCCTTGCCGAAGCACGACAATCTCATCTCCCATACAATCCACCACTGTGGATGGAACATTATTCCCAATGCCTCCATCCACCACCACATCTGTAAGCTTCTTGAAATCTTCAAAGATATCGATGGGATCCGTAAAATATTCCAGTATCTCATCATCTGATTTGAGAGAAAGAGATAGAATCGGCCTTCCTAATTCTTCAACGATTACCTGCGCTATACGATTATCCGGTATTCGAACCCCAATACTTCGTTTTCTATTTTTGAAGAGTTTTGGTACCTGATTATTGGATTTCAAAACAAAAGTAAATGGTCCTGGCAAGTTACGCTTCAAAGTCTTGAACACATCATTGTCGATCTGAAATGCGTACTCAGCAATCTGGCTAATGTCCTTACAGATAAAGGAAAGCATTGCTTTTTCCGGCTTTAATCCTCGCAACCTACAAATCCGCTCCACCGCTTTTGGATTGAATATATCGCAACCCAAGCCATACACGGTATCGGTTGGATAAACAATCACGCCTCCATCTTTCAAGATATTAACTACTTGATTGATTTTACGCCCCTCTGGGTTATCTGGATTAATTCGTAGCAACATGTGATTCTACTAGTTTCTATGAATCGCCGAAAAGATCATCATCATCTAGCATATTAGCTAGAAGATCTCTAAAGGACAAACTTGATTCTAAAATATCCTTATTGATCACGTCAAATTCAGCCAGTCCATGCAAAGCTAATTCCATGTACGGAATAGCCTCCTCACCCTTCAATTTCAAAGTTGATTCTACCAACTTTCGAAGACCAGCTACGCCATCCATAGCTTTGACAAAATCTTTATCACTAGCATCATTCAACAGATCAATGCTATTTCCGCCAGCGAACCAGGCACGGATTGTACCATATGGATCCCTTTCCTGTCCACGCTTTAGTGAGTCTGGATTTGGAAAATGGTCCAAGAACATCTTCTTAATGGCGCGACCCATAAGAGCCATGGCTACATTGTAAGGACCTTCCTGTTCTCCTTCATATACCAGCTCTATCTTTCCGGTAATGGCCGGGACTACTCCCCAAAAGTCTGTAATACGAGCTTGAGTTGATTTTTCACTATTAATGAGCATTCTTCGCTCAGCCGTACTGACTAAGTTCTCGTAGGCTGAAATACTCAAGCGTGCAGAGACTCCACTTTTCTCATCAACAAATTCACTTTCCCGCGCTTCCATGGCGATTTGCTCCAAAAGGATCTCCAAAAGATCAGGAACAGCTACCCCTTCCTTTTGCTCCGCCGACAGAGAAGCCTCTTGTTTGGTAATAGCAAGAGCTATTTCAATAGATTTGGGATAATGCGTTAGAATTTGGCTCTCAATACGGTCTTTCAAAGGGGTGATAATGCTACCACGATTGGTATAATCCTCGGGGTTGGCGGTGAACAAGAACTGGATATCCAAAGGTAAGCGAAGCTTGAAACCTCGAATCTGGATATCCCCTTCTTGCAGCATATTGAACAAAGACACCTGGATACGAGCTTGTAAATCCGGCAATTCGTTGATCACAAAGATGCTGCGGTGGGCACGTGGTACTAAGCCAAAGTGGATCACACGCTCATCGGAATAAGGCAACTTAAGCGTAGCTGCCTTGATGGGATCAACATCCCCTACTAAATCCGCCACACTCACATCAGGCGTTGCCAGCTTCTCTACGTACCGCTCATTTCGATGTAACCACTCTATGGGAGTATCATCTCCTTTCTCCGCTATCAGATCGATCGCAAATCTGGACATAGGTGCTAGTGGATCGTCATTTAGCTCACTACCAGCAACTACCGGAATGTACTCATCTAACAAGTTCACCAAAAGTCGTGCAATCCGAGTCTTGGCCTGTCCTCGCAAACCCAGTAGTAGTATGTTGTGACGGGATAGAATAGCTCTTTCTATATCAGGGAGTACAGTATCATCAAATCCAATAATTCCCGAAAAGACTTGCTCTTTCTTTCGCAGCTTATCAATAAGATTGGCTCTCAATTCTTCCTTAACAGACTTACTAGTGTAGCCTGAGGCTTTGAGTTGGCCAAGGGTTTTGATATCGTTCATATTCAAGGTAACATTAAGAAATGCGTGCAATTATTTTCCAAATCTATGTAACAGCTGAAACCACTAATAGTTTGGCGGCAATACCAATACTTTAGCCTATACCTTCAGGTCATGCCATTTCTTGGAAAATAGATATAGGACTGTGACAATTGTAATGGCTAGCCAGTAGAAGATTTCTCCTGCCCAAGCCCAAGGCAAGCCTGCATTCGTGTGATTGACAATATAGTAGATATAGAGCAGATATCCCACCGCCGACCAGAATTGAATCTTTAGACCAAAGTAAGTCGCGCCAGTCCCTGCCAGACCATTGAAAAATACGCCGCCCACAGAAAAACAAATAAGTACTAGCAGAAGGACGAAGAACACTGGTCTTGCCTCAGTAATCAAGGACATATCTTCTCCTCCTAATAAGGGATAGAGTAGCTGATGCGGCCAGACGACTACTGGAATAGAAAAAATCAAGGTAGTAATCAAACAGATTTTAGCCGTTTTCCAGATAATGGGGACCACGGCCTGGCGCTTCTGCTGACCAATTAAATTGCTAACCAAGGTGTTGACACCAGATGCAAAGCCCCAACAAGGGATGGACAGAATAAGATAAACCATTCGTCCAAGGTTCGTAATAGCTAGTGGTCGTTCACCCAAGCCTTCGATAATACTGAAGAAAACAAACCAACTACCCAGTCCGACCAAAGCTTGTGCCACAATCGGGCTAGCCAGATTGAATTGCATCCGAATTAGTTTTAGGTCTATCTTTGGTAAGTTGAATAGTCGATACTCTCGGGCTTCCTTATCAAATAGAATATAAATCCCAAAAACGATAAAGGCTACCACCTCTGCGATGGTACTGGCTAATCCTGCCCCTGCAATACCCATAGCGGGCAGCCCCCACTTGCCAAAGATCAGGCCATAGTTCAAAACAATATTGACAATAGCCAGAATAGCAGTGTCTATAATGATGAAACTGGTTCGTGCTACCCCAGTGTAGAGGGCAATAATCGCCACCCCGATGTAAGAAAAGAACACCCCATAAGACCGAAAATTGAGGTATTCCATGCTCTTTTCTAGGATAACTTCCGAATTGACAAATAGGGAGAAAAAATAATAGCAGCCGAACTGCATAAAGAAGAAAAGCACAATAGATAGGCCAAATTCGTAGTACGTCATAGCATAAAAGGTCCTCCCCACTTCTTCCTTCCTCCCCTCTCCCATCCTTCTAGCGATCATAATCTGACCACCTTTCGAGAATCCAAAGCCAATTGCGGCGACCACCAGATAGAAAACCCCTACAAAACCGATAGCTGCAAAATCTACCTCACTTAAGTGATACAGGAAAACACTATCACTTAGAGCCACCACGTTCTGTGCTGCGCTGCCAAGCATGATTGGGGCTGAAATAGAGAGAATTTGACGGTATGAAGTTTTCACCTGCATGCGGGGCAAATGTAATTTTTTTTTCTTGAACTTGGTCTAAGAATTAGATGAGTGGCCTTTTCCTACACAACAAATAGATTTCGTCGCTAAATTGTTTGACGAAAGAATCTGATTTCCGTCATCTTTTGTGTTGCCTTTTCTTTTCAACTTGCCTAAAATCCCCTCCAAAACCCACTTTTTCCAACCCAAAACACATATTCTAGAGGACTTAATTTTTCTCCTCTCCCCTCCTATTTAATGCCTGAAGTGCAAAAGTGGACACACAAGGGTTCATTCCCTGAATTTTTTAAACCAATACCAAATCGAAGATGTTTTATAGGCCAGGTGAGGAATTTTATATCAATTTTTCCCCTGAGACAAATTAAAAACCTATACTTGCGGGTTCCAGTATAACGCGAGAAGCATAAATTCCTAACAGTCGTTCATAAGAAGAGAAAGCCAAACTATTTTTATGGAAAGCAAATTGTATTCCAATCCAGAGCTAAGTCAACCTAGCGCAGAAAAGATTCGGAAAGAAACTGAAATTCATGGTCGCACTTTAGTCGATAATTATTATTGGCTTAACGATCGGGAAAATCCAAAAGTTATCGATTATCTCAAGGCAGAAAATGAATACACTGCCAAGAAGATGAAGCATTTAGATGGATTCAAAGAAGATCTCTTTCAGGAAATCAAAGGGCGCATCAAGGAACAAGATGAATCTGTGCCTTACAAGGACAACGGATATTTCTATATCAGCAAATATGAACAAGGCAAAGAGTACCCGATCCATACCCGAAAGAAAGAAACCCTTGAAGCCACTGAGGAGTTGCTGCTCGACGTAAATGAACTGGCCAAGGAGAAGAGCTATTATTCAGCTGCAGGACTATCTGTTAGCCCCAACAATAAAATTCTAGCATTTGGGGAGGATGTAGTTTCTAGGAGAATTTATACCATTAGGTTTAAGAACTTAGAAACTGGCGAGTGGATTGAGGATAGAATTCCCAATACAACCGGAAAAGCAGTTTGGGCTAATGACAACAAAACGGTTTTCTATTCGGTCAAAGATGAAACACTTCGATCCTATAAGATATTTAAGCATCGCTTAGGAGAGGCCGTAGAAAAGGATGTGGAAGTATTTCACGAGAAGGATGAAACCTTCAATACCTACGTGTACAAGACCAAATCCGAAAAATACATCGTCATTGCCTCCTTCCAAACGGTCAGTTCAGAATATCAGGTACTGAATGCAGATACACCTGATGGTGACTTTCGGATCTTACAAGCCCGGGAACGCAAGCTAGAGTACGACATTGCTCATTATGAAGACAAATTTTATGTCCGTACCAATATGGATGCCCGTAATTTTCGGCTGATGGTGACTCCGGAAGATGAAGGTAACAAGGAGTCTTGGACGGAGGTCATTCCACATAGAGAGGATGTGCTTTTGGAAGACATGGATATCTTCAAGGACTATTTGGTCTTATCAGAACGAAAAGAAGGGATCACGCAGCTAAGGATTATTCCAAATCAAGGCGAGGAACACTACATTAGTTTTGGTGAAGATGCCTATATGGCCTATACAAGCATCAATCTTGAGTTCGATACGCCCTTATTGAGGATCGGCTACCAATCCCTTACCACCCCACAAACTACCTACGATTACCATATGCAGGATCGAACTTTCACCCTGCTAAAACAAAAGGAAGTATTGGGTGGATTCGATCGTGACAATTATCGCTCGGAACGCATCTTTGCTACAGCCAGGGATGGCGTGAAGGTCCCCATTTCAATTGTCTATCACAAGGATTTTAAGAAAGATGGCAATCAAGCTGTGCTGCTCTATGGCTATGGTTCTTACGGAGCCAGCATGGATCCAAGTTTTGGCTTCGCACGTCTTAGTCTCCTAAACCGAGGAATAGCTTTTGCCATAGCGCACATCCGTGGAGGTGAAGAAATGGGCAGACACTGGTATGATAATGGGAAGCTGTTAAATAAGAAGAATACCTTCTACGATTTTATTGATTGCGGCAAATTCCTGGTCGAGCAGCAATACGCTGCCAAAGATCAGTTGTACGCGATGGGAGGTAGTGCAGGAGGTCTTCTGATGGGTGCAGTCATGAATCTGGAACCAGACATGTGGAAAGGGGTGGTGGCTGCTGTTCCGTTCGTGGACGTGATTAATACGATGCTAGATGAAAGCATCCCCTTGACTACCGGAGAGTTTGACGAATGGGGCAACCCTAAGGATGAAACCTTTTTTGACTATATCTTCTCCTATTCTCCGTACGATCAAGTGGAAGCCAAAACATATCCTGCCACGCTAGTCACCACAGGATTGCATGATTCTCAAGTGCAGTACTGGGAACCGGCAAAATGGGTAGCGAAGATGCGGGAAATGAAGACCGATACAAACCCGCTACTGCTCCATACCAATATGGAGGCCGGACATGGTGGCGCATCCGGTCGCTTTGAGCGGATCAAGGAGATCGCCTTAGAATATGCGTTCATACTGGATCTTGCAGGTAGGTCCGAAAGCTAAATACTTCCGAAAGAACAGACAAGCGTGTAATGGCAAACCCTTGGGTTTGCCATTACACTGTAACAGGTTCTAGTATTTCCTTGAGCTTTTTGACTACAAAATCAACCTCAGCAGTCGTGTTATGATGAGAAAAACTAAAGCGAATAGTTTTACGTAAGGAATCAGGCATCAAAGTGGCCAATACATGAGATACTGTTTCTGCCCCTGAACTACAAGCACTGCCTCCAGATACACTAATCCCTGCAATATCTAAATTCAATAATAGAAGATCCGCTTTTGGTGAAGGTGGAAAACTCACACTGAGCACCTTATAGTGGCCATGCTCAGGGTCTCCATTTAGTTCGATTTCAGGAACTGCCTTTTTCAACTCCTGTAAAAAATAGGCTCTTACCTCCTTCGTTTTAGCTCTCCTAGTCTCTAGATTATCATAGGCCAACTGCAAGGCTTTGGCCAACCCTACGATCCCATAGATATTTTCTGTACCTGCTCGCATATTTCTTTCTTGGGATCCACCATTCATAAGAGGTTTGATCTGAAGATCGCTGTTGATGTAAATAAAACCCACTCCTTTAGGCCCATAAAACTTATGGGCGGCGGCACTGATAAACGCAGCTGGTGTTTTGGACAGATCAAAGGGGAAATACCCCATCGTTTGCACCGTGTCAGAATGAAACAGGACATCGTGCTCTTGACAAAGCTGAGATACCTCAGCGAAGTCGATCATTAGACCTAGTTCATTGTTGGAATGCATCAAAGAAACCATCGTCTTCGGCCCTGGTTCTGCCAGTAAAGCCTTTAGCGCATCAATATTAGGCAATCCCTGAGCTGTTAAGGGTACCTGCACTAACTCTACCTGGTCCGTTTCTACTAGCCGATCGAGGGAAGCGATCACACAGTGATGCTCCAATGGAGAGCTGATAATTCTGCGTACACCTAAATCTCTCACTGCCCCTTTCAGCGCCATATTGTTTGACTCCGTTCCACCAGAAGTAAAGAAGATCTCCCCGATGGAGGCATTCAATAACTTAGCCACCGTCCTACGAGCCTGCTCCACCACAGTTCTGGCTGTCCGACCTTCTTGATGAATGGAAGAGGGATTACCAAAATGCAGTTTCATACTTTCTACCATCGCCTCCATGACTTCCGGATCAATGGGGGTGGTAGAGGCGTGATCAAAAAAGACTCGATCCATGATGTATATTATTTATAGCTCAATAAAACCTTACTTAATCAACCAAAGAAGCACCGAACCATTTTTCAACCAATTCGGCTTCAACTCCTCCGCCCTGCTTGTGCGTAAACTCGTTGGTTTTGATGTCATAGTGGTACGCTTTACCCCACTCCTCATGATGCATGGCCAATTGTTCTATCGCCTCCATCATCTGATCTACTTCCTCATCACTGGTTACGGGATGTATGGACATTCGAATCCATCCGGGCTTTGCCGAAAGATTACCATAACTAATCTCATCAGTGATTTGCCGTGAGGTGGGTTGACTAACATTCAACAAATAATGCCCATAAGTACCAGCACATGAACAACCTCCTCTAACTTGAACACCAAAGTGGTCATTCAGCAACTTCACTCCGAGATTATAATGCAAGTCATCTATATAAAATGAAATAACACCTAAGCGGTCTCTATGTTGATCGGCTAAGATGTGCAAATTCGAGATTCGATCCAATCGTGGCCAGATTTTGCTTAAAATCTCCTTTTCCCTAGCCAAGATACGTTCTACCCCCATTTCCGCTTTGAGTTTCATACATAGCGCTACGCGCATGGTTTGCAAAAAGGAGGGTGTACCGCCATCCTCTCGAGTCTCAATCTCTTCGATATACTTATGCTCTCCCCACGGGTTCGTCCAATCTACAGTACCACCACCGGGATTATCTGGAACTTGATTCTTATACAGTTTCGAGTCAAAAACCAAAATCCCAGAGGATCCAGGACCTCCCAGAAACTTATGCGGTGAAAAATAAATGGCATCTAGATGCTGTTCTTCTCGTTCGGGCCGCATCACGATATCGATATAAGGAGCTGAACAAGCGAAGTCCACAAAGCATAATCCACCAACGGCATGAATTGCCTCTGCAACCTCATAATATGGCGTCTTGAGTCCCGTTACATTAGAACAAGAAGTAATCGCCGCTATTTTTACCGGGCGATCTTTGTATAACTCAAGTAAACTTTCAAAATGCTCCAGGCACATCAATCCATCTTCATTTGGCTTGATCACCTCCACATCAGCGATAGTTTCTAACCAGGAAGTCTGATTACTATGGTGCTCCATGTGACTGACAAAAACAATAGGGCGATCGTTTTCTTTCAGCTGAATTTTCTTTCTAAACCGCTCATGGATTTTCAGTCCCAAAATACGTTGGAACTTGTTCACGACCCCAGTCATTCCCGAATTCGAGGAAATCAATACATCCGAATCACTGGCACCGACCTGTTCCTTGATGTAGGTCTTGGCATGATGATAAGCCATGGTCATGGAACATCCGGTAATCGTCGTCTCTGTATGGGTATTTCCAACAAAAGGAGCGATCTCCTCCGCCATTAATTTCTCAATGGGCGCGTACATCCTTCCACTGGCTGTCCAGTCGGCATAAATGATAGGTTTATTACCATAGGGAGTTTCGAAGTCCTGATTGAATCCTATTACCTTCTTTCGGAAGTTATCGAAGTAGGTTTCTAGGCTAGTGGTGGCGATTTGGCTCATGGCTTGTTGTTTTTCTACTATAGATTTAATGCTGCAATATGTCTTGCACCTCGCCTTTAATGGCGTTTACCAAGTCCGCTGCTTCCGTCTCTGTAGCGCCTTCAGCATAGATCCTGATAATGGGTTCGGTGTTTGACTTACGCAAATGTACCCAAGAATCTGGAAAGTCTATCTTTAATCCATCAATCGTGTTGTATGGATCATCTTTATGGGCCGTTTCCAGCTGATCTAATAGCTTAGCTAAGTCGATGCTCGCATCCAATGCAATCTTATCTTTGACCATTTCATAACTAGGATAGCTAGCTCTCAAGGCAGACATTGTTTTGCCTGATTTAGCTAGATGTGAAAGGAACAAAGCAATTCCCGCCAAAGCATCTCGTCCGTAATGCAGTTCAGGTACAATGATCCCACCGTTTCCTTCGCCCCCGATTACAGCATCGACCTCCTTCATTTTTTCTACCACATTCACCTCTCCTACAGCACTAGCATAGTAAGTACCTCCATGCTTCTCCGTAACATCACGTAGCGCTCGGGTGGAGGACAAGTTGGAAACCGTTGAACCAGGTCTTTGACTCAGCATATAATCTGCGACAGCTACTAGCGTGTATTCCTCTCCGAACATCGTTCCGTCCTCATTAACAAAAGCCAAGCGATCTACATCTGGATCCACAGCAATTCCAAGATCCCCGCCATGGCTCACTACTGCCTCAGAGAGTTGCTGAAGATTTTTGGGTAAGGGTTCTGGATTATGGGCAAACTCACCAGTGACCTCTCCGTTGATTAGGACTACTTCGCATCCCATTCGCTCCAGAATCGGAGGTACAGACATAGCCCCGGTAGAGTTGACAGCATCGACTACTACCTTAAATGACTTTGCTCGAACAGCAGCAAGGTCTACCGCTGGCAAGGCAAATATTTGCTCTATATGTCTGTCCAGATATCCTTCTTCACGCCGATAACTGCCCAAATCATCTACCTCATTAAAGGTTATAGCCCCATCACTTAGTAGTTGTAAAAGCGTTTCCCCATCTTTTTTAGAAATAAACTCTCCCTTTTGGTTTAGAAATTTGAGGGCATTCCATTGCTTGGGGTTGTGAGAGGCTGTCACGATAATACCTGCACCAGCATTAAAGGCTGGAACAGCCATTTCTACAGTCGGAGTTGTGGATAGCCCTAGATCGACCACCTCAAAGCCTAAGGATACTAACGTCTGAGAAACTAGACTACTAACTAGCGCACCTGAGATCCTACCATCGCGTCCGATTACGACTGTCATTGGAGCTTCTTCTTGCTTAAGCCAATAGCCAAAGGCTGCCGTACATTCTACAATATCTATTGGAGTCAGGTTGTTTCCCGCTTTACCTCCAATCGTACCACGAATACCAGAAATCGATTTAATTAATGCCACAATTATTATTTTTTATGAGGGTTCAAAATTATATACTTTTTAGATGCTATTCTACTTCAAATGCAACATCATTCTAAAAATGATTTACCTTTGCTCGCCAGTGTTTATTTTTTCAACTTAAACATTCCAACTCCAGGTTTCGCTTAGCTATATTAGCAGCCAATTCTATGGAGTTTCCGGCTCCGGGGTTGGCTGTTGAACATCAAGTGTTACACCTATCTTTTATTTGGAGAACATCCTATGTTAGAGACGATATTAGAACTGGATCAAACCATTTTTTTCTGGATTAATAACGATTGGCATAATCCCTTCCTGGATTGGCTAATGCCTTATTGGCGAAACAAGTATACTTGGATTCCTTTCTATATTTTTCTATTGATCTTCGCCCTATGGAAGTATCGGATAAGAGGACTTTTCTTTATACTCGCATTAGGCGCAACGGTTGCAATTTCAGATCCCTTAAGCAGTGAACTGGTTAAAAAAAATGTGCAGCGTGTCCGGCCCTGCAATGACACAACTATCAACGAGTCTGTCTTGTTGTTAGTACGATGTGGAGGTGGATACAGTTTCACTTCCTCTCACGCTACGAATCACTTTGCGGTAGCTGTCTTCTTATTGTTAACCTTGGGTAGAGCGTTTCGCAAGATCAAATGGCCCCTTCTCTTTTGGGCTGCCAGTATTGCCATTGGGCAAGTCTATGTCGGCGTGCATTACCCACTTGATATCATAGCTGGGGGACTGATGGGAAGCGCTGTAGGTTGGCTCGTCGCCAGGCTCTTTAATCGATATCTTGGTTTAGAAAAAACGGCAAGTTCAATTGCCTAATTCATTCAGTTAAATCGCGTAAATGGCGCTTTGGGAATATATAGCTTTGCTAGTAGGTGTGTTGATTAGTGGAGGAATCGCTTTAGCCATCAAGACAGAAAGCAAAGTAACCGTACAAATTCTATTGTCCTTTAGTGGAGCTTACATTCTCGGCATAACAGTGCTACACTTGATGCCGAGCGTATTCTCTGGTGATTTTGAAACTGCTAGCTTCTGGTTGCTAGGCGGTTTTTTCATTCAACTGCTGTTGGAACAACTGTCTAAAGGAGTAGAACATGGCCATATCCATGCTCATCCAGGGGCTAAACCTGGATTTGCCATTTCGATTATGCTAGGCTTATGTTTACATGCTTTCATTGAGGGCCTCCCACTTAGCAATTACACAGATTTCCACAATGCCCTGCACTCTCATGGTCATGACAGCGAAGATCATCATCTTTTGTTTGGCATCATACTGCATAAAATACCCGCAGCTTTTGCTTTGATGATTCTCTTTATCAAATCAGGGTATTCCAAAAACATGGCTTGGCTATGTCTAGTTATATTCGCTAGTATGTCCCCGCTTGGTGCTTTGGTCACCTCTAACATGCATTTGGATTTAGCAATCTTGGCCAACCTCGTTGCTTTGGTGGTTGGGTCCTTCTTGCACATCTCAACCACAATATTATTTGAAGCCGATGATAAACGGCAGCATGCTGTGTCCTGGAGAAAGCTTGTAGTGATTTTGGCGGGGTTGGGACTGTCTATGTTTACCCTACACTAGATTTCCCATATTCAACAATCTAGTCAAAAAACATACTAGGAAAGCGTTGTAAGAAATTTCATCGTATCTACTCCATCTGCATAATCCATTAATCCTGGGCTTTGAGCGGCCCCGAAAGGTAGTGTGCGCGTTTCAAGGACCCCGTCTTTGGCTACCACACATTGGATCTGTTCTTCCCTATCATTCAGCAAATTGGGAACCTCCTCTAAGGCCTGATAATATTCGTAATTAAGATTGGCAATTCTAGAACTAGTCTCTTGATCTTCTCTCAATAGGATGCAACCATTTGCTTTGAAGGGTTCCTTATTGAGCATCAACATGGCATAATTGTAATCGAAATTGTTCTTGTACTTTGTATGCAAGACCACAGAACGATACTCATGTAAGGCGGTTAGCAGGGGATCAAAATCATAATCTACCGGAATGTACAGTTTAGCTACATTTCTGCATCCCAAGCCGAAATAACGAAACACATCCTTTCCTAGTTGGTGGAGTTCATCCTGATCCTCTTCGCCGGTCAAAACAGCGACTGCATTTCGATTTTTTCTAATGATATGCGGGTATTTCCCAAAATAAGCCTCGAAATAGCGAGAAGAATTATTACTGCCTGTGGCAATAACAGCCTCAAAACCGTCTAGTTTCTGTTGTACTTTGAAATAGGGAATAGCTCTTTCATCCCACTCACCCAAAATCTTGAAGAGGTAGGGCATGATAAAGGCATCCTTAGAAGAAAGCTTGACACAGGCTTTATGTCCAGCCATAAAGACGCTCAAGATATCATGAAACCCAACCATTGGAATGTTTCCAGCAAGCACCAATCCTACCTTTTTGGGAGATTTGGGTTCAACCCCAGAATAGTGATTTACCCACTCTTGCAGATATTCCCTTTGCAAAAATTGTTCAGCAATGGCCTTGATCGCTAGATTTTGATTTTCAAGCGTAAACCACTGATTATTGAACTCCGTCCGACTCATTAAGGCATGCAGGAATTCATCCTTGTCTTCAAGGAGATGCTCTCCCAGCTTTGCCATTAAATCTATTCTCTCTGCAATGCGCATGCGCTAAATTTTGTTTTTCAGGCAATTTTCAACCAAAGGCGTTGGATTCCTTCCATGCCCAAGTCTTCCATCGTCTTGATATTTCTTTTGTAGATTTCCTCTGGATGCTTAACCGTTTCCAAAGCAGAAGCAATACTCTCCTCTCGGAGTAAATGCAATATGGGAAAGGGAGCCCGGTTTGTATAGTTTTCAGGGTCGTCGGCTTGGGTGCCAGCAAATTGATATATAGGATGAAAGGATGCTATTTGTAAGTGCCCACTCCAATCCTCCTCTTCCAACAAATCATTAGCCACGTGTAGGAAGTCATTGTAATCCAGAAAATTAGAAAATGCCGTAGGCAGAATCAATAAGCTCGTCTCCAAAAGGATCTTAGGCGTATCCATGAGGCGCCGCATTTCCAACTTAAGCTGCTCCAGAATTTCTTCCTCCTCCTCCGTTTCTAGCACGGTATATCGTACGGTATCCTGGGCAAAAGGTAAGGCAGCGAACGGACATAGATTCAATCCAATCACAATTTCTTTCAACCAAACTTGCGTCTTTCTTATTACTTCTGACCTATCCAAGAGCGTCTAATTTATAGATGATCACAGTAGTGGTTCTTTTCTACTCTGTACATATCTTCTCCAAGTATCTAATACTGAAGCAAAATCCTCAGGAACATCCGCCTCAAAGAACATTTGCTCGCCGGTGATGGGGTGTTCGAATCCCAGTGATCTAGCGTGCAAAGCCTGCCGCGGCATCTTCTCAAAGCATTTTTCCACAAAGCGCCTGTATTTGCTGTATACTGTTCCTTTCAAAATCCGATTGCCACCATAGCGTTCGTCATTAAATAGTGGATGCCCTTTATACTTCAGGTGCACCCGAATCTGATGCGTACGCCCTGTTTCCAATTCACATTCAATCAGCGTGACGTAGTAAAAGCGTTCCACCACCTTATAGTGTGTTACCGCCCACTTGCCATCCTCTCCCTCTGGGAAGACGGTGTACTGCTTGCGATGTCGAGGATGTCGGCCAATGTTCCCTGTAATGGTTCCTTCATCTTCTTCCACATCTCCCCAAACTAAAGCAAGGTATTTCCTTTCAATAGTATGATAAAAGAACTGTTTCCCGAGCGCAGTTAAGGCTTCATCTGTTTTAGCTATCACCAATAGACCTGAGGTATCTTTATCAATTCGGTGAACCAGACCTATTCGGTCTGGAGAATTGCCCTCCATGATCGGTAAGTCCTTAAACCGATGAGCTAAACCATTCACCAAGGTACCGTCCCAATTCCCAAAACCTGGGTGGACTACTAGCCCTGGAGGCTTGTGCACGATTAAGATATGATCATCTTCATATCGGGCATCTATTGGAATATCTTGAGGAATCACCCCCTTGCCCTGATCCGGGGGTCGGGGTAATAAGATTTCAATCTTGTGTCCGGGTTTTACCTTTAGGTTAGACTTGAGCATCTCCTTACCATTCACCTTCACTGCTCCGGCTTTAATGGCACTTTGGATGCGATTTCTAGATACCTTTCTTAATCGATCTTGTAAAAACTTATCTATTCGCAAAGGGGTTTGGCCCTTATCAATCTCAATGGTCTGCAATTCATACAGATCCTCCATTTCTTCGTTTTCCATTTCCTCTTCTTTCATAAGCTCGACGTTTAAGTCCGCAAAATTATACTTATGAAGTGAGAATCAGGCTATTTCGATGGAAATTTTTGCCCTAGCTCCCCAAGGATTAGCTAGTCATCGCTACCAAAAAACAAAACTTCATCGGAGAATACCCACCCTTTGTCACCTGCTCCACCATGCCATTCGGGCAATCGAGTTACTGGAAAGGCGACTACTTTATAATGTGAATACTCCATAGGAGGGAATTCCACAGTAATTGCTTCCACCGTATTGGGGCCGTATGCTGTAGGCTGCTGCGGCGTGCTGGTATGCAGTCTTTGCATGGAATTCGGTCCATTTCCGCCCCATATCTCCACTTTCTTGGGCGGCATAATATAGGAACTCATATTTACGGCATAGCTTAGTACAATCTCATCGACTTTCTTGGGTTCATCGAAGGTAAATAAAGCATCGAGCGGATTATCCTGGAACCCGAGCCAGTAAGGGGAACGAAAATTAGAGGCATCACCCTTTTCAGCATCTACCAAAGTAGCATCCCCAGACCCCCTGTAGTTCCCACTTGTAGCTTGCAGAACTTTGACCGCAGATGGTTTGATTCCGGCTTGAAATAAGGTAAAGCTAACCGTTTCCGATGCGTCCCATCCATCTCGATAGGCTTTTGCTCGTAAGGTGGTTATCCCATCAATCGACATGGGATCCTGATAAATAGTTGCCTCAAGGCTATCCGGTTCTTCACCATCTAGGGTATAGCGAATCACGGCTCCGGGAAGGCTATGCTTTAATGCCGCCAACTCGCCCGGGCGCAATAGCATCTTATCATTGGCCAGCGTTGGGGGGCTCATTTTGAGCTTCTCGCTAAGATCTGGTTCAAAGCCTAGATGGAAGTTGACTTTAGGAAATTCATCTTGCCAGCTCTCCACTAGGTTGGAATCAATGGCTGTATTCCAAACGTACAGCTCTTCCAGATTATCTAGTTCGCGCAGCAATTCTACCAGGGTAGAGTCCGTCTTTGTATTGGAAAGTGCAAGGCTCTTTAGGGCATCCAAAGTACCAATGGTTTCCAAGTTAGAGCCGCTGACTTCGGTGCCATTCAGAATAAGCTTTTCCAAATTCGGAAAGTCCTTAAGTTCCACAAGCTCCTCATTGGTTATGGGTAGGTCCGTTAGATTTAAATAGACGAGTTGTCTCTTAATCTGCTTCAAATCCCTAATGAAGCTAGGCTTGAAATATTCTCGGACCGAAATTCTGGCTGCCAAAGCAGGAGAACTGGCTGAAATTGGATAGACAGCGCAAAACGGAGAATTCAATTCGGCTATCACCTTTGAGGATGCGGCGGGAAAGTCATATCCTTTTTTTGCATACGGGTTCGCCTTACTAGCCATACCCTCCTGGGCCAAGGCTACTAGTGGGCTTTGCGGATCATATTGGGCCAGCGTTTTATCCATGTCAGCACCCGCTCTAATCCATTCCTCCAGCAGTTTCTTCTCGGCACTACTTAGTTGAGGTTTACCCTCCGGGGGCATATGCTCCTCTATTTCCAAGGGCAGATGAATGCGTTTTAGCAGGAGGCTTGAATCCGCTTGATCTGCTCGCCACAAAGGCCCATTTTCGCCCCCCTGTAGCAGACCTGATCTGGTACTCATAACCAATTTACCTTTGGCCTTGCGCTCATTGTGACATTTGTTGCACTTGCTATCTAGAATGGGTGCAATGGCTGCTGCAAAAAGAGGGCTGCTAGCGAGATCAATCTCCTCACCGGATTGTAGTGGCTGCCAAATATAATTTTCGCCATGTGTTATCGCTCCACCGTAGTGTCCCGTGGCCACTAACACACCAAGCGTCGCAAAGGTTAGACCTTTATTCCAAGCCGAATTCTGGGCCAATTTATGATGCCACGCGTGCAAGATATAAACCAACAGACAGAGTGCAACGGCTAGCCACTTATGCGTCGATAAAGTGTCTGAGCTATAACCTTCCTCCTGCGCCAAAAACAATCCAAAAAGACTAGTGCCAATCGTCAGGATTAGACCTAAATCTAAGATAAAGGTTCGCACTTTCAAATAGGGTTCTTCCCCAATCTCCTTACGCACTAGAGGAATCACTGCCAATAAGGCAAGTACCCCAATGGGTAGATGTAGTAGCAAAGGATGCATTCTCCCCAATGGCTGTAGCCAAACGGGAATCGACAAATAAGATTCGAATACCAGAAGAAAACCTAAAAGGATCAATCCAGCAAAACCAACTTGTGCCGCAATGTTAGACAAAAGCTTCATACCATTAAGCAATTAAATCATGAATCACTTCTCCCGCTACATCTGTTAGTCTATAGCGTCTTCCTAGATGTTTGTAGGTCAACTGTTCGTGATTGAGTCCCATTTGATGAAGAACAGTGGCATGAAAATCATTGATATGCACTGGATTCTCTATGATGTTATAACCGAACTCATCCGTCTGTCCATAAACCACTCCTGGCTTAATACCACCACCTGCCATCCAGATTGAATAAGCCCTAGGATGATGGTCACGTCCGTAGTTTTCTGGCGAAAGCTTACCTTGACAATAATTAGTACGTCCAAACTCTCCTCCCCAAATTACCAAGGTCTCATCCAATAGACCTCGTTGTTTCAAATCCTTAATTAATGCCGCTGAAGCACGATCCACATCCAAGGCTTGTTGCTGCATCTCTCCCACCAAGTTACCATGCTGATCCCAGCCTTGATGATATAGTTGGATGAACCGGACGTTTCGTTCGGCAAGCCTTCTGGCCAAAAGGCAATTGGCCGCAAAAGTACCGGGAATGCGGGATTCAGGGCCATACAGATCAAAAATGTAATCCGGCTCCTGACTAATGTCCATCGTTTCCGGAACCGACGTTTGCATCCGGTAAGCCATTTCATACTGCGCCATCCGGGAAAACACTTCAGGATTGCCTTCTTTTTCAAGGTATCTTTGATTGAGCAATTTCAAATGATCCAGCACCGCTCTGCGATTCAATTGACTTATTCCAGGTGGATTATTAAGGTATAATACGGGGTCTTTTCCACTTCGAAATTGTACCCCTTGGTGCAGAGACTGCAAGAAACCACTTCCCCATAGTCTGGACTGTAGCGGTTGAGCGCCATCTGTTCTTCCACTTCCTTTTGATAGCAGCACCGAAAAAGTCGGAAGGTTTTCATTACTACTTCCCAAGCCATATGATAACCAAGACCCTATGCTGGGTCGGCCGCTGAGTTGAGAACCCGTCTGAAAAAAGGATAAAGCCGGATCGTGGTTAATGGCATCTGTATGCATTGATTTGACCACACATATATCATCTACAATTTCAGATAGGTACGGCAACAGATCACTTATCCATGTACCACTCCCTCCATATTGTTTGAATCCGGTAAATGGATTCACCAAGGGTTTGGGTTGTGCTGCGGTAAAATCGGTTACCCTTTTTCCCATGCTCACCGACTCCGGCAACTCTTGTTTATGTAATCTTTGCAATTCAGGCTTATAATCAAACATTTCCAATTGCGAAGGTCCTCCTGCCTGAAACAGATAAATAACCCGTTTTGCGCGAGGTGCAAAATGAGGACCAATGCTAGATGGACCTTTACTTACGGAGGGCAAGTCGAAAGATGACATGGCCAGGGCTCCCAGGCCTAAACTGGCTTTCTCTAAAAAGTGTCGGCGGGTTATAGTAAGCAGGCTTTCCATATCATTCTACTTTTGCTAAGCCTGGGGTTAAAAAGGCTTAGTTTTTTTGTATGCTTTCGCTTAAGTTGATAATGGCGTTGGCCACCACTCCATATGCAGCTAACTCCATAAAGTCCAGATCCTCTGGTGTACTGAATGCTCCGATTTGTAAAAAATCATTAGCTCTTTCGGGATATTTTTGAAATTCTTCCTGCTCCTCAATGAATAGGGCTTCCAGAATACTTAGTTCTTCCGCATCAGGTCTTCGGGAAGTAGCCCACCGAAATGCGTATTCGATGCGCTGCTTTGAACTGTTTCCCCCCTCCTTCATCATCCGCAGGGCCAGGGCTCTGGAGGCTTCCACAAACTGAGGGTCATTTAGCAAGACCAGTGCTTGTAGAGGAGTGTTGGTACTTTGTCTTTTAACCGTACATTGATTTCGACTTGCGGCATCAAAAATAACCATGGCAGGAGGAGGTTGGATCCGTTTCCAATAGGTATACAAGCTGCGACGGTAACGGTCATTACCGAGTGCCACCATGTATTTTCTCTTGTAACGGCCACCAGATGACACCTGGGTCCACAAACCCTCTGGTTGGTAGGGTTTGACGCTTGGTCCGCCAACTTGCTCATTGAGGATACCGCTCATCTTTAGTGTCTGGTCCCGGAGCATTTCGGCGGTTAGCCTTTGCTGGGTTCCCCTGCCCAGCCATTGGTTTTCTGGATCAAAGGCTAGTGCGCTGTTATCAGCATAAGAAGTTTGCTGGTAAGTGGCAGACATCACTATCATTTTTAATAAACCCTTTACATCCCAACCCGATTCCATAAACTCCACTGCCAGCCAGTCGAGCAGTGCCGGATGTGTTGGAAGCGCTCCCTGGCTGCCAAAATCATCAGCGGTCTTGACGATGCCCCTGCCGAAGACCATTTGCCAGTATCTATTGACGACGACCCTTGCGGTCAGCGGATTCTCTCGGTTGAACAGCCATGTGCTTAGGCCAAGGCGGTTCCCCGGCAGATCGGGGTCAAAGGGAAATATGGAATCAGGAGTTCCAAAAGACACCTCTTCTCCAGGTGAATCGTACAATCCTCTTTCCAGAATGTAGGTTGGTCGCAGCGTGTCTTGGTCCTTCATGATCATGACCGGCTGGAGCATGGCTTCCATTTCTTCCCTCCAGTTGGCCAGATACAACTTGTCTTTGTCCTGTTTACTTCCGTTGGCGTACTCTGTTTTGACCTGTTCGTCAATATAATTGCGGATGCGCTTCACTTCCCCCTCAGGTAGCTCCAAGTAAGGAGCAGACTGACCCATAAATGATCTGGTGACTCCTTTTTCCGGAACCTGATTGAAAAAAGAATAAAGTTGATAATAGTCTTTTTGAGAGATGGGATCATATTTGTGATCATGACATTGGGCGCATTCCATGGTGAGCCCCATAAAGGCCTTGCCAAAGGTATTGGTGCGGTCGATTACATAAGACACCCTGAATTCTTCGTCCAGTGAACCGCACTCCTGGGTGGTGCGGTGGTTGCGATTGAATGCTGTGGCCAGTTGCTGCTCGTAGCCAGATTCAGGCAGCAGATCACCCGCGAGTTGCCAGGTGACAAATTGGTCATAACTTACATTTTCATTAAAGGCTTTAATGACCCAGTCTCGCCACGGCCACATGTTTCTTTCAAAATCGTGATGGATACCATTTGTTTCTGCATAACGAGCCAAGTCCATCCACTCAGTAGCCATTCTTTCCCCATAGGTTTCTGATGCTAGATATTTATCCACCAATTGCTCAAAGGCAGTATTTGAATCATCTGCCAGAAAGGCATCAATGGTTTCCAGGTCAGGTGGGAGGCCAGTCAGGTCGAAGCTTAATCTGCGCAGTAGTTTTTCTTTGTTGGCTTTACCTGATGGTTTTCTTTTCAGTGTTTCTAATTGGTTTAATACAAAGTAATCGATGGCATTTTGCGGCCAATTGCTTTGCCCTACTTTGGGTAGTGCACTTTTCTCGGGTTTAATAAAGGACCAGTGTGGTTTCCATTCTGCGCCCTGCTCAATCCATCGTTTTATTAATTCAATTTCATATCCGGACAAACTGAGATTGGATGCTGGAGGGGGCATCATTTGCTCCTGATCGTCAAGTATTATTCTCTGGTATAATTCACTTTTTTCTAAATCACCGGGCTTAATTACATAATGGTCTTTCAGGCTGTCAAGCAGACTGAAGGCGAAGGCCTTCTCATCTAGTCTCAGCTCTCCCTTTCTGGCATTGGCATCAGGTCCGTGGCAGGCAAAACAGCGGTCTGAAAGAATGGGTTTTATGTGGAAGTTGAAGTCAACAACTTCCGGTAATGAGTCTGAAAAATTCTGCAGGTCCTTGCTGCCGCAACCTGATAGCATAAACCCCGCCAAGATGAATAACAATATCCTGTTTTCATTCATGTGAATGAGTTCTAATTTTTTAAGATACTATTTTTCATCCTGACCACCATCTTTACTATGCCCAGTCAGGTATTCAAGGGTAAATTCTCAGTCTCTTTCATTAAGAAAAAATCAATGTGCTCTTTGGTTGTTCTTCCATACACTTGATCACACAGAACTTCTCACTATAGGCTTTTCCATGTAAAAGAGTATAAGTGTTCTGTAATTATGTCTAAGCGTTCAGGGCCTTTCTGAAACTATCTTTGTGGTATATTTTTTACCAATTAAGGGTGAAAAATCATGACATTAACATCAGGGAAGAACAGCATAACTTTTAAATCTTTTGGAGTAGAATTAGTTGGTGATTTATACCTCCCAGAAGGTTTTGATGAAAACAAAAAGTACAAAGCAATCGTTGGAGCAAGTCCGTACCCACAAGTGAAAGATCAAATTCCAGCCACCTATGGCCCGGAAATGGCTAAAAGAGGGTTTATCTACTTAGGCTTTGACTATTTAGGGATGGGAGAATCTCCAGCATTGCCCGGAGAATTTAAGCAATCTAGATATATGTTTAGATTGATAGAAAACACATGGGATGCCGTTTCCTATTTAGGAACACTTCCTTTTGTAGAAGAAATTCATGGACTTGGTGTATGCCAAGGTGGTTCAATAATCGCCTCGGAAGCAGTTACCGACCACAGAATAAAGAGAATTGCAACGGTTTCAGGCATGATGGCAGCAGATGGTTTCCAGTGGCTGGGTAGAGAAGTGACAGACCCGCAAATTGCAGCAGCAAATGCTTCCATGCAAAAGCAGTATGAAACTGGAGAGCCAGATTATGTGGCACCATTCGGACTTACCGATGAGCAATCAAGAGAAGAGTTCGTGGCAGCCGCAGCATTTCCAGCCATGGCTGGAGAAACCTATGATTATTATGGGAGAGATGGAGTCAGAGTGCCTATAGCCGTTAAAAACTACACGAACATGCATATAGGTGATCAAGCTATGCAATCGTTGATTTCTATTGGGGAAGCATACGCAGATAGAATTGTACAACCTACATTGGTGATCTACGGGACAAACGCTTCAACAGCATCATGTTCAACGGGATTTATCGATAAGCTCACCAATGAACATGAAGTCGTCGCTATCGATGACTTCAGTCATGTGGATTTCTATTACAAGCCAGATGCCGTTAAAGTATCAACGGATGCTATAGCTGAATTTTTCAACAAGTAACAATTAACGAGGTAGAGATCAGGCTCTGGCCTCTACCTATGTCAATCCTAGGAGCACCTATTCTTAGACTATCCTAAGGTCGAAATACTTCTACACACAAAGATATCGAGGTACACGCTACTTCTGTTAAGTGCCTACTTATCCTTCACCCACAAGTCTATCCGATCATTGCTTTTCGCCACCAGAATCCCTAGTTTATTATTGGCCAAGCGAATCGTTTCCACCCCCCGGACATTACCCCTAGCAAAAAAACCAGCCTTAACAGCAGCCAATTCAATAAAATCTCCTTTCCCATCACCCAGCAACAGCTGCCCTCTCCCACCGTCAGCCCTTGGTGTCTCTACTTCTGCCTCAAGCAGATTGCCAGCAACTAAGAGATCTAGTTTTTGATCTACATCGAAGTCTGCTAGAGTAGAACCAAAGATCGGAGCAATTTGCGCTTCGTTGGGTAAGGGCTTGAAGTCCCAGGTGTTGTTAGCTCCTTGCATAAGCCAACCGGACGCAAAATTACGAGCTTTGTAGTGCAAGGCTTCTTCTATTTCTAAATCTTCGTAGATATCTAAAAGGCTGGCGGATGCGAAAGCGTTGTAGGTTGGAAATTTTTGTTGAAGCTGCGGAATTTGTTCTGACGAACACTGCCTACCTCGTACTGGGAAAAGTTCTTCCCCTTCGTAGTAACCCAAAACCACATCCGATTTGCCATCTTCATTAAGATCGCCCGCGTAGACTTCGAAAGGGTGATCGTCGGAAGCCTGGTATTTG
>ENA-UENV01000104-UENV01000104.1-marine-metagenome-genome-assembly--contig:-NODE-104-length-26144-cov-2.692045_pt1 | contig 26144 bp, 18 predicted proteins | sample MGYA00237878_ERZ529328 | MGnify/ENA primary metagenome ERZ529328 (study PRJEB26372, sample SAMN05368348) | marine metagenome | biome: cultured habitat; feature: ocean water; material: water; isolation... | reverse complement strand
GTTGCAGCGCTTCAACAGGGTTTCTAATTCTTTTCGCTGAAAGCCTTTCCGGATAGAGATGGCCCCATCCTTTTTGGCCATAGGGGGGGCAAGACTGAAAAAGCACAATACCTGAAACAGGTAGTAGGCTAGCCAATGTCGTTGTAGGTCATTTATGATGACTAAAGTCCCCTTTGGAATTTGCTCCAAGAGCGCAATAATCTTTTCCTCCTCAAAGTGGTGGAGAATGAGACTACAAAGAACGACTTGATAGGGTGACCAGTCAAAATCTTTTGTAAGAAAGTCCCCCTCAATATAGCTTATTTCTGGATGCATCGACGTGTTTTCACGTGCAAATGCTAAAATATGAGGGTTGGCGTCAATTCCAGTTAATTTTAGAGCTAAGTTCTGTTTTTCAGACCACTTAGCCACTTTCGAAAGGGTATCTCCTCCGCCACAACCTAAATCTGCCAGATGCACACCGGCACTTACTCCCGTCCAAGATAATTTTTGAAATGCTCGTTGTAGACTGTGAATGATAATTTGGTGTCCGCCTAAGAAACGATTGATAAAAGCTAAATATCGAAGGGCTCCCTCCAGTGCTTCTCCTTGAATGGAGAAATCATCCATGTCTTCCATTTCCGAAGCTCGCTGGCGAAAGGAGTGCTTTATCATATTTACCATGGGTCTGTCGAATAATTAGCGGTACCAGAGAAGGCGCTTTCTGTAGCGCTCGCATACTGAATTCCGAAACAATGGTCTGACCAAAAAGTTTTTGTAATTGTCTCCCAACCCATAATCTCCATCTAAAGGTAGTATTCCACTCCTGCCAATAGTTCTGTTCCATTTCGCTGCGACTAATCTCATGCCGCATGTATGCTTGAATGTGTTTGGCTGCTATATCTGCTGCATGAATAGCCATAGCCATCCCATTCCCCGCCAATGGGCTAATTAAGCCTGCTGCATCCCCCGCCATCAATATGTGATCCTGAATGAGGCTTTTCGGCCGGAAAGATATATTCGAGATGGATAAAGGGAAGTTATCCAGCGGCTCTCCTTGCTCAATAGCTGTCTTCAGGAAAGGATTTCTTGAGAGCACTTCTCTCTCCACCGACTTGATGTCATTGTACCTTTGAAAAACGGATTTGGAGATCAGGTAACAGAAATTTACACTTCCGTCTTCGACTTTAGAAAGGCCAGCATATCCTCCCCAGAAGTTGTGTAGGCTGACTAAGTTGTCTGGAAAATCTAGTTTAAGGTGATATTTAATACCAATGTATGGGGCTTCATACTTGAACCAGACTCTATCCAGGGTACGATCTAGCATGGATCGCTTCCCAAAGCTTCCCAACACCACTCGTCCTTGGAACACCTGACCTTTTCTAGTACTTAAGGTAAAAAGATCCTTTGCAGCATCGAAGTGAACCGCATTTATGGAGGTTTGAGTGTAGACTTTTACTCCGGATTCGATGGCCAATTCGTACAAAGCCAAGTCAATGGCATAACGACTGATACCAAAACCACCTAAGGGTAGGGGCGCTCTCAAGTTATTTCCACTCGGTGCGCTCAGCAGTAATTCGTCGATCTTAACAGGTGTAATCCGGTCTGGAAAAAGTCCAATCTTTTGCAGAATTGGACGAACCTCATTGCTTATGTATTCACCACAGACCTTATGCTTTGGGAAAACCGTTTTTTCAAACAATATAACCTCTAATCCAGCTTGGGCTAGCTGGATACTTCCAATCAGTCCTGCCAAACCACCACCAACCACCATCACTTCCGCATCAAGGCCAGTATTGTTTTTATGTTTCATCTTTTTCCTTGGACAATAAGGTACGATGCAAAGATCGGAATTATCCCGGAATTCCTCAGCGAATTCTGTTTTCCGCGGAGAGAATTAGACTAAGTCGTCTTCGGCACAGCACATTCTAAGATAATATACACTTTTTGATTCATTAACCAGCTCTTTTTACCGACTCCATACTCGATACGGTTAAGGTCGAATTCTCCTTTCAGCAGTAAGTGATCGGCTTGTTCTTCGACCTGAAACGGGATACTGACTTGTTTTTCCGTTTCCTTGATTTTTAGGGTCCCTTTCCAGAGATAGCCTGCGCCTTGTTTTGTGATCTGGGAGGAGGTGAGGGTAATATTGGGAAACTTCTCGGCTTCAAAATAATCCTCACTCAGTAGGTGCCCATCTCGTTTTTTGTTATTGGTACTAATGGAATTCACGGAAAGCGTACCGCTTAGTTGACTGTCACTAAGTGATGCTGGATTGAATTGAGCCTGCATATCGAAGTCCGAAAAAGAGCCATTAACCCAAAATCCGGCATTCTTAATGCGGAAGCTTACGGACGATTTGTCTTTGATGAAAGTCTGGCTTAATGCAACTTGACTGGTAAAGCAGAAAGCTAAAAGCAGTAGGAAGAATGATTGATTTCGCATAATCTGACGATTTGTTGAACATTTGGTTACTTGAAAATTAGGCCTAGGAGCTGCTTTGGGTATTGATGAATGTCAGTCAATGACCTGAGCACGACTAAAGCCTCATGTATTTCGTGTAGTTACCAAGAATTCAGACTAATGTCAGCAAAAAAATTGTACTGGCGTATATACGATATACATTTAAACATAGAAATGGTTGTCAGAATTATAAGCAGCTGGAGTATCTTAACAAAACTTAACGAATTTGACCTAGAGGGGAACTTTGTAGCAGCCAAATGGCTTATTGATGCATACAACTCAAATAACCAAATGGGAAAACTAAAATTACGGCGTAAAGAACTTCTGGCATTGGGCTATCCTAAGGGAAAGGTCATAGCTTTAGCCATCAATATGATGCTGAAGCACTACCCAAAGAGACCCAAAGATGAAATTCTGGAGCTGCTTAAGGACGTGCTTGAAAACGCAGAAACCTATCAGGAGGAACCTGTATTAGGTAGAATTGTTAGAGCACTAAATACAGAGACGGGGCCAGTGCAGCTTGAACAGGAATTACTAGATCAACCCATTCCTTATCAATCCTATGGATTGCAACACATAGGTCAAGGCGCACAGGATCAAATGGACATCGCGATGCGCTTACCCGTAACCACAGCCGGGGCCCTGATGCCAGATGCTCATCAAGGGTATGGTTTACCTATAGGCGGGGTGTTAGCCACCGAAAATGCAGTTATACCTTATGGGGTAGGAGTCGATATTGGGTGTCGCATGTGCCTGAGTGTCTATGATATTTCTCCTTCCTTCCTGGAACATAATCGACATCAACTAAAGGATATGCTGAAGGAAAATACCCGCTTTGGAAAGCGCGTGTTTGATCGCCCTTTAGAAGATGAAATTTTAGATCGCCAAGAATTCAAGGAAATCTCGATTATCCGGCAGCTGAAAAAAAAGGCCTATGATCAACTTGGAAGCTCCGGATCCGGGAATCATTTTGTAGAATTTGGTGTTGTAGAAGTAAAAGAACATCATGATGATCTCAATCTCCCCCCAGGACAATATCTAAGTATCCTTTCCCATTCCGGATCTAGAGGTTTGGGCGCACAGATCGCTCGACATTTCACCCAGATTGCGATGGACAAATGTTATCTACCAAATGAAGCAAAACATCTGGCCTGGTTGGGATTGGATACAGAAGAAGGTATGGAGTATTGGCTGGCTATGAATCTGGCCGGTGATTATGCTTCTGCTTGCCATAATCAGATTCATCGACGGCTTGGACGAGCTTTAGGTGAATCTCCCATATGTATCGTAGAAAATCATCACAACTTCGCTTGGAAGGAAAGGCTCCCAGATGGCCGAGAGGTGATTGTACACCGCAAAGGAGCTACGCCAGCCGGTAAGGGAGTACTGGGCGTAATACCAGGATCAATGACAGCCCCAGGATTTATTGTCAGAGGTAAGGGTAGCCCCATGTCCATCAATTCAGCTTCTCATGGGGCCGGTAGACAGCTGTCCCGACGAAAGGCGAGAGCTTCCATTACAAAAAATGAACTAAAGAAGATATTGAAGGCCCAAGGTGTAGAACTGATCGGTGGCGGCTTGGATGAAGCTCCGACGGCCTACAAGGATATTCATCAGGTGATGCGACAACAGCATCAATTAGTGGATGTGCTGGGCACCTTCTGGCCAAAGATCGTGAGAATGGACGCTGGTTAAGCATCACAAGAGTAGTCATTATCATTGTAGAGAGGGCCTTCTCCTTTGAGGAGAGGGCTCTTCCTTTGTTTGGAGCTACTTGCCCAAATAATTTTGTGGGGTAATCTGCTTTAGTTCTGCTTTGACTGCATCGGATACCTCTAGCCCATCAATGAATGCATGGATGTCGGCAGCCTTTACGGTAGCTTTTCCTCTAGTGAGCGCCTTGAGTGCCTCGTAGGGTTGATCAAAAGCTTCTCTTCGCAGAATATTCTGGATAGCCTCCGAAACTACCATCCAGTTATTTTCTAGATCTGCTTCGATCTTGTCTTGATTCAGCACCAATTTGTTCAATCCTTTGAGGATGGCCTGGAAGGCAATAATAGCATGACCATAGGGTACACCTACGTTCCGCAACACAGTACTGTCCGTTAAATCTCTTTGTAGGCGTGAGGTGGGGAGCTTCTCAGCAAGATGTCCCAAGATAGCGTTAGCAATACCGAGGTTACCCTCTGCGTTCTCGAAATCAATGGGGTTGACCTTATGAGGCATGGCTGAAGAACCTACTTCACCTGCGACCACTTTTTGTTTAAAATAATCCATGGAAATGTAGGTCCAAATATCTCGACAAAGGTCGACCAAGATCGTGTGGATCCGCTGCATCGCATGAAACAATGCACCTAGATTGTCGTAATGTTCAATTTGAGTGGTCGGGTAGGATCGCTCCAACTGCAGGTAGTCTTGTAGGAATTTTTGGGCAAATTGATGCCAATCAATCTCGGGATAGGTGACATAATGGGCATTCATTCCGCCAGTGGCTCCGCCAAATTTTCCTTTGATCGATACGGCCTTCAGTTGAACTAGTTGGACTTTCAAGCGTTCTACAAAAACATCGATCTCCTTGCCTAAGCGGGTAGGAGAGGCTGGCTGACCGTGAGTTCTGGCAAGCATGGGGACATCTTCCCAGCTGATTGCCAAGGCTTCCAATCCGGCCAGGATGTTGTCCAAATGTGGTATGTATACCTCCTGCAGGGCATGTTTCAACATCAATGGGAAGGAGGTATTATTGATATCTTGAGAAGTAAGACCGAAGTGGACGAATTCTTTGAATTCGGAAAGGGCTAACTGGTCCAACTTATCTTTGATATAGTATTCTACAGCTTTAACATCGTGATTGGTAGTGCGCTCAATTTGCTTGATCTTTTCCGCCTCTGCCACATCAAATTGATTGGCTAATCGTTCTAGGTCTGCTAGCTTTTCTTCGGGAAAGTCTTTGAGTTGAGGCAACGGAAGCTGCACCAAAGCGACAAAGTACTGAAGTTCAACCCAGACCCGGTACTTGATCAGAGCGTATTCAGAGAAAAAGTTGCTAAGTTCTTGTGTTTTGCTGGCGTAGCGCCCATCAATCGGCGAGATCCTGGTCAACATGGCGTTATTTTTGGCGCAAAGATAGTCCGGCAGCTTAAAACTTAGTCGCAAAGCATGTAACAATTCTAAAATTTTTACATTTGCATTTTTGAGAACGCATTAACAATCGTGGGTTATAGATTATTAAATGTGAAATTGTTGAAAGTAAAAAAACTCCCTAAACTATGCCAAAGAACCTATTAATAGTGGAATCACCGGCCAAAGCCAAAACAATCGAGAAATACCTGGGTAAGGATTTCACGGTTAAGTCTAGCTTTGGGCACGTTCGTGATTTGGAGAAAGGGGACAGCGCCGTAGATGTGGACAATGGGTTCAAACCGAAATACGTTGTCACACCCGAAAAAAGAAAGGTCGTAAAGGAATTGAAGGGCTGGGTCAAAAAGGTGGATGAAGTTTGGTTAGCAACGGATGAGGACCGTGAAGGAGAAGCTATTTCTTGGCACCTTTGCCAGATACTTGGGCTCGACGAACATGAAACGAAAAGGATCGTCTTTCGTGAAATCACGAAACCTGCTATACAAAATGCCATTCAAAAGCCTAGACAGGTAGACCTAAATCTAGTCAATGCACAGCAAGCTAGACGTGTGCTGGATCGACTAGTAGGTTACGAACTTTCTGGCATCCTTTGGAAGAAAGTGAAAGGCAACTTGTCCGCGGGCCGCGTTCAATCTGTGGCGGTAAAGCTGGTAGTAGAACGAGAGCGTGCTATTCAAGCCTTTGATTCCAAAGCTTACTTTAAGCTCTCTGCCATCTTCAAGGTTCGTAACGAACAAGGGAAATGGGTGAACCTGAAGGCCGATTCCTCGCAGCGTTACGATTCAGAAGCAGACGCGATGGCTTTTTTGGAAAAATGCGTAGGCGCGCAATTCCCCATTAAGGCGATTGATGTAAAACCGCTTAAGCGGAAACCAACGGCTCCTTTTACGACTTCAACCTTACAACAAGAGGCCAGTCGGAAATTAGGATTTTCTGTTAATCGTACCATGCGGGTGGCTCAGACCTTGTACGAAGCCGGTTTGATTACCTATATGCGTACGGATTCTACCAATTTAAGTGAAACGGCAGTCACCGCGATCGCCAACGAGATTGAGAAGAACTACGGTTCAAACTACGTGAAGACTCGCAAGTACAAGAGTAAGTCGGCTAATGCGCAAGAGGCTCACGAAGCGATACGACCTACTTATGTAGAGCGTCAGCAAGTTTCTCCGGACCGCGATGAGCAGCGCTTATACGAACTGATATGGAAACGTACCGTGGCTTCGCAAATGGCGGAAGCTATTCTAGAGAAGACGACAGTTCGTATTGGTGTTTCGACCATTCCGGATGCACAGCTAAATGCAGTGGGAGAGGTGCTTAAGTTTGATGGCTTCTTGAAAGTATATCTGGAATCCAAGGATGAAGATGAGGAAGATGATGCAGTGGAAGGTATGTTGCCACCAATGAAAGTCGGACAGGAGTTGAACCTGGATAAATTGACAGCATTAGAACGCTATACCAGAGCCCCTGCCAGATTCACTGAAGCTAGTTTGGTGAGTAAGCTGGAAGAGCTAGGTATTGGACGTCCAAGTACCTATGCCCCGACCATCTCCAAAATCATGGAGGAGAAAAGGGGGTATATCATCAAAGGTAATCGAGAAGGGGAGGATAAGGATTATGTATTGCTTGAACTCCAAGCAGGAGAAATCAAGCAGTTAAAGAAAACGGAAAAAGCGGGAGCCATTAAGAACCGTTTGATGCCAACCGAGATGGGCATTACCGTTGCGGAATTCCTCGATCAGTATTTCGATGATATTATGGATTACAGCTTTACAGCTGGGATTGAGAAGGATTTCGATGAAATTGCCAATGGGAAACGCGATTGGGCTTCGATGTTGAAAGAGTTTTACCAACCTTTTCACGCAAATGTGGAAGAAACGTTGGAGAATGCGGAGAGACCAACTAGAGAACGTGTACTGGGTAGTGATCCAGAGACGGGATTGACCGTCTTGGTGAGAATGTCTCGAAATGGTCCGGTGGTACAGATGGGGAAACCAGAGGAGATTGGAGAAGACGAGAAACCCAAATACGCCAACCTGCAACCAGGGCAGTTGCTGGATTCTTTGACCTTTGAGGAGGCGTTGAAGTTGTTCACTTTACCAAAGGTATTGGGAACCTACAAGGAAGAGGATGTTTCAGTTGGAGCGGGTCGATATGGCCCTTATGTGCGGGTAGGATCAACATACGTCTCTATACCTAAAGGAGAAGACCCATTTCAGGTTAACTTCGAAAGAGCGATGGAGTTGATCAAAGAAAAGGAAAAAGCAGATGCTCCGATCGGTACTTATAAGGGATTACCCATCACGAAAGGTAAAGGTAGATTTGGACCTTTCTTGAAGTGGAACAATCTGTATGTAAATATTCCACGACGTATTGATCCCGAATTGATAAGCCTAGATCAATGCTATGAACTGATTGAAGCGAAAGTGGAGAAGGAAGCTAATCGCTACATACACCAGTGGGAATCTGAGAAGATTGCAGTGGAAAATGGAAGATGGGGACCTTTCATTCGTTTCGGCAAAAAGTCTGTAAAGATTCCAAAGATAGACGGCGAAAAAGTCACTGCAGAAAAAGCCAAAGAATTTACTTTGGAGCAGGTAAAGGCGTTTATTGAGGAAGAAATTCCAGGTGCATTTGAAAAGAAAACCAGGGCAAAGAAAAAGAAATAACTTATGGCAGAGGAAAAGAAGAAAGGACCTAATCAGCTCAATATTGAGTTGCCGGAAGAAATCGCTGAAGGAACCTATTCTAATTTGGCGATCATTGGACATTCGAACTCTGAGTTCATCATTGACTTTGTACGCATTGTTCCCAATGTGCCTAAGGCCAAGGTGAAATCTAGAGTTATACTTACTCCGCAACATGCCAAGCGTCTACTTGGGGCTTTGGCAGATAATATTCGTAAGTACGAAAAACAGCATGGAAAGATCGGTGAACCCGATCAATCTCCTTTGCCACCGATGAGCTTTAATACACCTACGGCGCAGGCCTAAGGAAGAGCTTTCATTTAGCAAAACAAAAGGGGGTAGATCAATTCTGATCTACCCCCTTTTCTGGTTTCAGTGGCGAACCTAAACTATTTGATATCGACCAATTCAATATCGAATATTAGAACCTCATTTCGCCCGATGACGGATCTTGGTGGAGGGAAATTACCATAACCTAGATAAGATGGCAAAAGGAAAGTTCCATGCCCTCCTTCTTTCAACAAAGGAATGGCTATTCTCCAACCTTCAATAAGGTTTTGCAATTTAAAGCTGATGCTATCATTGCCTTGAGTTTGATCAAAGACGGTTCCGTTCAGTAGATAGCCTTTATATCTTACGCTAACTTCGTCAGAAATTAAGGGATTTGCACCTGGTCCTACAGAGTCAATGTAGTAGTAAATTCCTGATGGGTGTTCTTGTGCTTTAGAGAGGAGATTATTATCCTGAAGATAGTTTTCAATCTTCTCAATATCGGCTTTTAACTGATCTTCTGGTAGTAAGTCTACCTCCTTATTGCAAGCAGCAAAACACAAGCCGGCTAAAACAAGTATGAACAAATTTCTCATGAGTACTCTTTTCTATTTATAGATGATAACTTTCTAGTTCTGGTGAAAGGGAAATACACGTTCTATCTATCGCGCATTTCTACAGTCTTATTAAATTCTACACTTAAGACTTCGCGGTCTCTTCTCACAAAGCTCAGCATTTCATCTGGACGAATCTTTTTTTCATCAAAAGAAAACAGCCAATAGTCGCCTGTTGGCGAAAGGCGTTTTACAATTTGCATGTTTTGTTTCATGTATTTCAGCACAAACGCCTCTGCATTGACATTTCCCTTAAGCTTAACGATTAATTCATTAGGAACGGCCCCTGCTGGTAGGTTGTAATCGGGTTTTTCTTTCTCGATCCAGCCAGTAGTCTTGGCCATCTTATCCAGGAAGGCTTCTATCTTTTGGACCGATACGGGCCGACCTTCTTTTCCTGTGATAGATTTAGTGCGACCGTTCTCATAATAATTGATCGTCACAGATTGTAGATCAGGGAGGCTACTGCGGTAGATGTTCTGGTATTGCCAAAGATTAGCTAGTCTTAATTCTCTTTTGATTTCCTCTAATCTGGAACGCCCGACCTTCTTCACGTGCAGGCCCAATTTGTCTGTGTAAAGTTTCCCATTGTAGGCAGCCCAACCATTATCATAAATGGTGATGGTGAAAATTGGGCATGAACCAAAGCAGGGGCCTTTACTCATTTCCAACACCTTATCTGCCTTGTCAAGGTTCACTCCGCTTCGCAGACTGGTACAGCTACTGAGTGCAATGACCGATATCACCCCAAGGCAGTACCACCTTCGAGAGGTCCATAAATATTCTTTCATTCTGGCGATTTGGCTTATTGTCTTATGAGATTGTATAGCTGATCCAACTGTGGCGAAAGTATAATTTCAGTACGGCGATTCAACCCTTTACCTGCTCGCGTATCATTGGATGCTACTGGAGCATAAAATCCTCTTCCGGAAGCGGTCAATCGTTCAGAAGGTACCCCGTAAGAAGCTAGCAATTTTACCACAGTAGTGGCACGCATCACACTGAGGTCCCAGTTCTTCGAAGCCGTACCATCAGAATCGGTATGCCCTTCCACCGTAATGTCAATCTCAGGATTACTTTTTAGGGCTTGTGCTACCTTCATTAAAGCTTGACGACCTTTCCAATCAATTTCATTACTGCCACTGGAAAAAAGAAGATTTTGGCTTAAAGACAAATACATCTTACCGTTTCTTTCTACGGCAGAAAGTTCCTCGCTGGAGAATCCTCTAAGGACTTCATTCATGCTGTTGCGCAGTTGATTCATGGTCCGTTCGTTAGCCTGGAGGCTAGCTTCCAATTCTCGAATCCGTTGGTCTTTAGCGTTCAAGTTTCCTTGAGCAGCCGTATAATTGTACTCAGCGGTGCGCAAGCGATCGCGCTCTTGTTGCAGATCATATTCCATTTGCAAAAGGGCACGCTCCTTTTGATCCAATTGATCTTGCTTCTGCGCAACTGCTTCCTGAAGGTTCAAGTTTTCGTAAGAAGTTGCAGATAGGACTTCTCGATTTTGATTGATCAAGCTATTATACTTGTTCAACATTTCCTGATAACTACCATAAAGACTTTTATTGGTAGCTGTCAGTTGTTCGATTTCCATCATGGCAGCCTTTAGGTCTACCTCAATCTCTTGTTTTTCCAATTCAGCGTTTCGCGTAGCGTTATTGAGTGAATCCGTTACGGTAGCTTGTTCTTTGTAATAGTTTACGGTCTCCTGTAGCTCGTCATAGCTTTTTTTGCTTACGCAACTCCCTAACAGGACAAGAACGAAGAGTAGTGTAATTGGTTTCATAGGTATTTCTTTATTCAAAAATTGGTACATCCAGCTAGTTGGTTTGGTGTTGAAGTGTTAATGGTTGACGCTATATTCCTCTAGGTTGTAGCCTCTAAGGTATAACAATCGCAACAATTTCTCAAGATAGCCACGCTGTATGAACGTCTTGCGAAGGCTAATGGTATATTACCCATCGCGATTTTCTTGCGTAAAATCTACCTTGAATCTTGGAAAGAGGGAAAGTGGTAAGATCTTATGGAAGCCAATTGGCTGCTAATTTGTGGCGATTCTAATTTTTGGATACTTGGCAATTCGCTACCTTTGTGGCTCAGAACACATGGTTCTCAATTGCCTGACCTATGATGCCAAGTGTGCTTGTTTTTGAATAGGTTAAAGGGCAAATGGAACAAGAGAAACGTAGGCATATTGGATAGGTATGCCGACGGTAACCTTATAAACTAAGAATTCCCATGAAAAATTTCATTTTACTTTTTTCATTAGTACTTTTCTTTGCATGCAACAGCGATTCTAAGGGGACTGCACAAGATGGTGAAGATACCACAGCTGCCGTTTCCACCAACACACCTGCCAATGCAACACCACCACCCGCTCCAGCGAACACTTCCCAGGCCCAACAGAAGCTAAATGCAACCTTAACGTTGGCAGCTTCTTCACCCGCATTACCCAAAGGGCAAGTCGGTTGTGTCAGTGTTACCTGTGTTGGATTCGTAGACCTAGTATCTATGCAGTTCACTATGAAATGGGACAAGAATGTGTTGCAATTCCAGGAGGTTCGAGGATTTAATTTACCCTACTTGGGGGCGGCCAACTATGGCGCACATCGCAGCGCAGAGGGAGAATTGACCTTCGTCTGGATTGATAATTCTCTCAAAGGAGTTACGAAAGACGATGGAACGGCCATTTACGAAGTATGCTTTACAGGCAAAGGAGATAGCGGTCAGGCCTCTCCCTTCCGGTTTACAGATGCGCCGACCTTGATCGAAGTGGTGCATAAAAGTGTCAGAGAGGTTAACTTCAAAGGAATTGATGGGGTGATAAAGGTGAAGTAAGCACCTAGGGCTTGCCTTCAAATTGACGAGTAGAGAAAGTTATAGTTGTGGAAGAGAGCGTGTAAAACGAACAATGGATCAGATGTCACATCTGATCCATTGTCTATTATATCGTACTCTATTTAGCGGATGCTAAGTCCAGCAATTAGTACTGAATATCGTCAAGGCTAACCACGAAGCCTTTCACCTTGTGTTTTCTAGACAGATCCTTCTTGTAGCTAAGCGCTTGTTTTTCGCTATCGAAAGGTCCAAGAATGATCTTGTATATAGGCTTCGCTTGTCCTTTTTCTACGCTTAACAGGATGTTGTCAAACCATTTGGATTGTAGATCAGCTACCTGCCGCAATACGTTTTCGTAATTGCTTAGGGAAGCCACTTGCACGCCAAAGCCTTTTTTATTAGGCTTTTCCAAGACGATCTTATACAATCCATATTTGGTATAATCCTGCATTACCAAACGAGCCTTAGCAGAACTACTGCTCCCTTTCGAGGTTAGTACGTCCTTGGAGCTGCTGCGGCTGGAAGAAGAGCTTGATTTTGGACGAGTCGTGCTGGCGGTACTTCTAGCTTTGGTGGTCGACTTAGGTGTAGTGGTTGATTTGGTAGTTTCGCGACTAGATGTAGAAGATCGAGAGCTACTACTTCTAGAAGGAGTACTACTTTCTTCGGAGAAGGCCACCGGTCGATCTTTAGGGACCGTGGTTTTGGGTTTTGCCTTGGCAATATCTGCACTTGGCCTTTCGGTTGCCATCTTGCTGACAACTTCAACTTTTACTTCAGCTACGCCAACATCAATCAAGCCAATACGTTCGGCAGCTTTGCGACTGAGATCTACTACTCGGCCTCTGATGAAGGGGCCTTTGTCAATCACTTTGACGGTTACAGACTTGCTGTTGTCAAGGCGAGTGACCTTTAGTATCGTTCCATAGGGGTGTTTTTTGTGCGCCGTGGTGAGTTTGTCTTTGTTGTAGGTGTCGCCGTAAGCTGTTTTCCTGCCGTGGAATTCATCTGAATAATAAGATGCCAATCCAAATTCTTCGTCTTGCGCTTGTGAGTAGTTTAAACTGACTAAAAGTAAAAGGGGGGTGAGTACAAAACTCAGAAAGTTTTTCATAATCAGTGGTTTAAATTCAGGATATCTGCAATATGCATGCAATATACTGTTTGTTAACTAACTTTTCCACTTTGGAAATAGGATAGCCATGAATTGGAATAGAGTCCCGTATTGAAATTTAAGCATTAAAAAATTGGAAAATTCCAATTAAGAGAAGAATGAATCCAATCACCTTATTCATCCAAAACTTTAACTGACTAACTCGATTCTTCACGCTTTGACTAGCCAATCCAAATAGGGTTAGTGCAGCGAACTTTCCAGTTGATACACCGAAAAGGAAGAGGGCAATTCCTCCTAGCGATAGAGAGGTGTCAATCCGGACATGATGGCTCATATCTAAATAGGTCAGGATGAAAATCCAAAACGGTATGGCCTGAAAGTTTATTACAGATATAATGATCCCCGCCAAAAAATTATTGTCTTTGCGTTTGCCCATATCCTCTTCCTCTTGGATCTTTTCCCTTCTTAACATGAAGACCAACCCCAGCAATATGAAAAGACCAGCAGTGGCCCACTTTATCCAGGGTGTATCCAAATATTGATTGATTAAGGCACTGCAGTGTAGTGCAATAAAAGATTGTGCAATTTCGACCAAAGCTGCCGCAAGAGCAAACCAAAGGCCTGCTCTGAGACTGTCTTTGACGGTCCGACTGACCACGGAAAGGTTGATCGGTCCAAAGGGCAAGGTGCCCAGAAAACTGGCTAACCAGCCGATAGCAAATAATTGAAAAAGAGTAGTCATGTGATATCACTGAATTTTATGCTGCAAAATTACCGCTTCTGACATAGAATTCATCACAACTTTATCACATACTCTTCAATAACTTTTTATCTACGGACTGAACCTTTGGATGCCTAATTTTGTATTTTTGTCAGTCAAAATCGAATTTGCATTTTTCTCTGATCCAATAAAGGGTATGAGAATCATTTATTTTAAATAAGATGAGTAAGCACGGAAGAGTCCTAGTAGCCATGAGTGGAGGAATAGATAGCACGGTGACAGCCATGATGCTGCACGAGGAAGGCTATGAAGTTGTTGGGATCACGATGAAGACTTGGGATTATGCCAATTCAGGTGGATCCAAAAAAGAAACAGGGTGTTGCAGTCTAGATTCAATCAATGATGCACGAGAGGTGGCGGTAACTATGGGTTTCCACCATTTTATCATAGATATCCGCGAGGAATTCGGAGATTATGTGATCGATAACTTCGTCGATGAATATATGGCCGGCCGAACCCCTAATCCCTGCGTCCTGTGTAATACGCACATCAAGTGGAATTCCTTGCTCAAGCGAGCAGATGCCCTGGACTGCGAATTTATCGCAACGGGACACTATGGCCGTATCTTGGAGCATGAGGGACGCAAGTACATTTCAAAGGCGGTCGATCGAAATAAAGATCAAAGTTATGTGCTTTGGGGTCTTAACCAGGATTGCTTGAATAGGAGTCGTTTTCCTTTAGGAAATTACACCAAACCCGAGGTCAGACAAATGGCGAAGGATTTCGGTTATGAGGAATTGTCCAAGAAGGCAGAAAGCTATGAAATCTGCTTCGTGCCTGATAATGACTACCGAGGTTTTCTCAAGAGAAGAGTGGATGGTTTAGAGGAACGAGTGAATGGTGGAGATTTTATCGATACCAAGGGGCAGAAATTAGGTGTTCACCAGGGGTATCCCTTTTATACCATCGGTCAACGCAAAGGCCTTGGTATTGCCTTGGGTGAGCCCATGTATGTAACAGAAATCAGACCGGATAGCAATACGGTAGTTTTGGGTACAATGGATGAGCTGATTCGCAACGGCATGATGGTCTACAAAGTGAATCCAATGAAGTATGAGCACATTCCGGACGGTACCGAAGTACTAACCAAGATTCGCTATCGTGATAATGGTACGATGAGTCGATTGATGAATCATGACGATAAGATCAGTGTAGAGTTTTTCGCTAACGTTCGAGGCGTGGCTCCTGGACAGTCAGCCGTGTTCTACGAAGGGGATGATGTAGTAGGGGGAGGAATCATACACAGCAGTAGTCTTCCTCCAAGGGAAAATTAAGCCATCAACGAGTACTTAAACTAGCTATAACTAAGTTGCCAGCACGAGGATAGTTCGTGCTGGTAGCGGATAGGTCTTTTCAGTCCAAGTTTTTGCTTTGCCATTTACACAACAGTCTTCCGGTGGCCTGAGGCTAGTATCTACTATTCTCTTCCACTTTCCATTTCGGGGGGTAATGGGCAACTCCGGTAATTCGAACACCAGCCCTTCCCAAAAGGCGTTTAAGGCTACGTACAGGTGCTGACCTGTATCGGGATGATACAATTGGTAAGCCAGCGAATGTGAATGTCCGCTCCAATTGGGTTCAAATAGTTTTGTTCCGTGCCAAGTAATGACGATCCCACCAGGGTTGGTCCAGTAGATATTTTCTTGAAAGAAAGGAGAACTCAAATTGAACTTAATCAACTTCTTCACAAAGGCCAATAAGTCCTTTTCTTGCTTTACCCCCTTCCAGTCCATCCAACTAATTTCATTATCCTGGCAGTAAGCATTGTTATTTCCGCCTTGTGTTCGTTTAACTTCATCACCCATCGATAGCATTGGAGTGCCTTGCGATACCATTAGCATCGTCATGAAGTTCTTGATCTGACGATGTCGTAGTGCCTGTATCGCCGGATCATCTGTTGGGCCCTCTACGCCGGAATTCCAACTGTTGTTATTGTTGCTACCATCTCGGTTATTCTCCCCATTGGCTTCATTATGTTTATGGTTGTAGGATACCAAATCATACATTGTGAATCCATCGTGGCAGGTAATGAAATTAATGCTGCGGTTTGGATCTCTTAAAATGGATCCGAAGAGATTCGGACTACCCACGAGCCGATCCGCTAAAGGCGGGATCATCTTAGTGTCCCCCTTCGCAAATTTTCGGATATCATCCCGATAAACTCCGTTCCATTCCGCCCACTTATCACCAATGAAGGATCCGAGTTGATATCCTCGAGTATCCCATGCTTCAGCAATAATTTTGGTGGAGGCCAGTTGAGGTTCAGATTCGATTTCCCACAATAGCGGCGGGTTCTCCAGGAAATGTCCATTCTCGTCTCTAGATAATACAGAGGCCAAATCAAACCGAAAACCATCCACATGCATTTCACGAACCCAATGGCAAAGGCAATCAATGATCATTCTTCGGACGACGGAATGGTTGGCATTTAAGGTATTGCCAGTGCCGGTATAGTCACTGTAATATTGAGGATCATTGGATTCCAACATATAGTAGGCTCGATTCTCGATCCCTTTTAAGGAAAGAATAGGCCCACGCTCATTCCCCTCACCGGTATGATTGAAGACGACATCCAAAATCACCTCGATGCCAGCCTTGTGGAAGGCTTTTACCATATCCCGAAATTCATCCAAGATTTCCACTGGATCCTCGGCCGCTGCATAGGCGGTATGAGGGGCGAAAAAGGCAATTGGACTGTAGCCCCAGTAGTTCAGACCGCTAGGTGCGTCTGTTGGGTCATATTGATGGCAAGGCATTAACTCCACTGAGGTAACTCCCAAATCCTTCAGGTAAGGGATTTTTTGGATTAATCCACGATAAGTTCCTCGTATGTCTTTCGAGACTTTAGAAGAGGGAGACTTGGTGAACCCTGCTACATGTAATTCATAGATGACGGACTTGGCAAAAGGATGATTTAAGGGGCGATCTCCTTCCCAATCATAGAGCGTTGGATCAATAACCACACTGCGAATGGATTTATGGCAATTGTCCCCAGGAAGAACGGCTGCTCCTCTGTCATACAGCCCCATTTCTACCACCCGCGCATATGGGTCTATCAAGACCTTCTCCCCATCAAAGCGAAGTCCTTGCGATGGGGCATCGGGTCCAAATACTCGGTAGGCGTAGCGCTGTCCCGCCTTCAGCCCGGGAATAAAGCAATGCCAATAGTAGAAAGTCTTGTTGAGATCTGGATCTAACTTGATTACGTGAGAAGGTTGCAGTTGATCCTTTTCGTCGAAAAGTAGTAATTCAACTTGATCGGCATTTTTACTGAAAAGGCAGAAGTTTACTCCTTTTTCGGTGACCGTAGCGCCAAGCGGAAAGCTTTCGCCGGATTGAATGATGACCGTTTTGAGCATAAATTTGGATCTTCAAGAATGTGGGAAACCAAGCCAGCTAACAAAGTTGTCAGCTATTATTTTTTTCTGCTGACGAAGATGGCTAAATTTATCAGGAAAACGAAGATTTATCCCAAATGAGCATGTGGATAGATTGGTTTATTTTCAAGAATTACAAATAGCCACTTCAAATGACCAAAATTGAGGTCAGATAAAAGGCCTGGCTCCCAATTGGCAATATGCTGGAAAAAAACAAGTTAACACAGCTGGAGAAAGAAAATGCTGCCTTACGGTCTGCTCTACAAGCGGCACAGCAGGGGACGCCAAGACGTAAGGCATCGGTATGGCCCTGGCTAAAAAAGGCTACTACAGCGGCGATTTTGGGTAGGAACCTGAAGGAAAGTATAAACCAGTTGTATACAGAATTACCGCGCAATGTCCAACAAGAGACGATGGCTGAGGTAACTGCCAATCTATTACACAGACTTACGCGCATCGGTATTTTTGCCTTAGTTGTCGGTTTAGTGCCACTATTGATACTCCTGACGCAGACCTGGATCTTGGACAACCAGAACGAAAAGCTAGAGCATCAGAACGAGCTAATAAGTAGCCAGAACCTACTGCTCGATCAACAAATCAACTTAGAAGAAGGCAACCGAAGAAGCTCCTACGTCTTTCTGATGAGTAATATCATGGATAAGATTGATGAGGAGTTGAAGAACACACGAAATGGAAAACGGTACCTGAGTGAGGAGCTAATTGGCCGAATTGTTTCACTCAGCCATGCCTTTAGGCCCTATAGATACTTGGAAAATAACCGCTTGATTCCAAGTCCGCTTAGCCCTGAGCGTGGCCAATTATTATATGCTTTGGTCAATAGCCAGCTAGATTTACCTACCTACGATCAAATTTTTGCCAAGGCAAACTTTAGTTACAGTGACTTGCCGAGGGCTAATTTTGCGGGCGCATATCTTAAGGGGATAAATCTATCTTTTGCGAATATTACGCATGGGAATTTTAAGGACGCTATCCTCGATGGAGCTAATTTTCAACAAAGCCAATTAGAGTATGCTGTATTTGACAACGCCTTAATGAATAAGGCCAACTTTAGGCAAGCCAAACTAGCGCATTCGCAATGGTACGATGTGCTAGCACAGGGGATTAGCTTGGCTATGGCGGATGTACGTTCGGGGTTTTTTAATGGTGATTTTTCAAATGCAGAATTAGAGGGAATAATCTTGCATGATGCTACACTTAATTACATGGTATTGCGGAACGCCTTTTTCTTCAATAGCAATTGGGTGAGCCGCATGGCACAGTACAATCTTAAAGGTTCTTTTTCTCTAACGGATAATTATAAGGTGGAGCAAGAAAGTATCTATGATGCCATCCGCAATAGGCAGGATACCGTTTTTCGCTTGATTCCTCGAAAGGATGCCTCACAGCTCCAGTTTTCCTTTTGCGAAAGCTTAGTGCTCAATTTGATTCGAAGTGCACCGACTCTACAAAAATTAGATCAAGAGCGCCGACAGCAAGGGGATCGGTCGAGGTACGTGCTGCTGTCTAGTCCTTATTTGGAAGGGCAGGAAGGCCGTCAAGACAGCCTCTTTAGTTTCAGTCGTAGCGGTCAAGATACTACGCAGTTTGATCAGGTATTATGGGTGAATTTCGATCCTGAAGACGGCCGTCTATGGACTATCTCGCCCGCCGCTGGCGAAATCACAAGCCATGCTTATCAGCAGGAGATGTACGTTAACTTTTTGCAAAACTGCCAATAGAATCTGTTCAAGATGGATTATCAAGCACATCAGCAACGTCTGCAAAGCAAAGAGGTGGAAGGAGGACGAATTACCTATGTCGACGAAGGAATTGGTCCAGTGATCCTCCTGATCCACGGAATTCCGACTTCCTCTTGGTTGTATCGCCATATTATCCCCCTATTAGCTGATCAAGGGTATCGCGTGATTGCTCCGGATCTCTTGGGCTTTGGAGGAAGTGATAAGCCTAAAGGTTATGAGGTTTATAGTGAAGGCCGACAAGGAGCAAGAATTAGACAATTGATGGAGCATTTAGGTATAGATCAATGGTTGCAAGTATGTCATGACGGTGGTGGCCTATGGACTTGGGAGATGCTAAAGCAGGGAAGCAGTGGGGTAGTGGGTTTGGTGATCTTAAACACCATCATTTATGAAGCTGGGTTTCAACCACCGTTGAGATTTGAACAAGGGATGTGGGCAAAATTTTACACTTGGTTATACCGTGCAAGATTGACTTGCGGTTTGATGATTAGCGCCACCCTAAAGAATGGCCTGAGCCGTGCCACTCGCTTAAGGGAACAGGATAAAGAAGGGTATTGGCGTCCGATGCCATCTGGAGTTAATCGAGCTTTGTACTACTTCTTTACCCAAACTTGCCAGGCCTTGCCGGACGATTATAAGACTCTACTGCCCAGTTTGCCTTTTCCCAGTCGCGTTATTTGGGGCTTACAGGATCCGATGCTGAAATGGACTCCACAGTCCGAACAGATTTCAAGAGACCTTAAGCTAAGGGCAGATGATATCCTTCTTTTGGAAAATGCAGCTCACTTCATTCAGGAGGAAAACCCCGCGGAAATTGGCGCGTTTATTGCTGCCTTTGCTCAAGAAGTGTATAATAATTAGCACTCCTATAAGTTTACAATAAGTTAATCAGCTTAAAGCCATCTGCTGATTCGGAAAGATCACTAGAATTTGTACCTTCGGCCCAATTCAAAGAGCCAACTCAGTTTGCTAACAATAAGCTGAAGTAGCCTGAACACAAAGCCTTCATTCACAAGAACAAGAGCAAAGCTTTATTTCAAGCCTATGTCTCGTATTATCATCGTGTCTAACCGTTTGCCGATAACGGTTAATAAGTCCAAAGGAGAATTGGTGTTTTATCCAAGTGCCGGGGGCTTGGCAACGGGATTAAATTCCCTAGATGAACAATGGGACAAAATCTGGGTAGGATGGCCTGGAGAAGAAATCAAAGACAAAGAACAACAGGAAAAAGTCCAGGAAAGCTTGCTGAAAGAACAATTGTTCCCTGTCTTTCTCAGTAAAAGAGAAATCAAGTTATTTTATGAGGGATTCAGCAACAAAACCATTTGGCCGCATTTTCACTATTTTACTCAATACACCACCTACGATGAAGCCTCTTGGAAGGCCTACCGCAATGTAAACCAGAAATTTGCATTGGCCTTGCGTTCGGTAATCAAACCCGGAGATATGGTCTGGGTACATGACTACCAGTTAATGCTTCTGCCTGCCATGATTCGAGCGGATTTTCCTTCTGTATCTATTGGTTTTTTCCTGCATATTCCCTTCCCTTCTTATGAAGTGTTTCGGATCTTGCCATGGCGAAAGGAACTACTATTAGGGGTATTAGGAGCCGATCAGATTGGATTTCACACTTTCGGCTATATGAGGCACTTTCTGAGCGCTGTATATCGAATAGGGGGATTTGAACATCAGTTTGGAAAGTTACGCTTGAAGGATAGAATCATCAATGTGGATGTCTTTCCGATGGGCATTGACTATAATAAGTATGCTAACCCCACGCTGGATCTCTTCAATGGGGATGGTGCCTTTGAGGTGAAACGACTCGCGAAAGGTAAAAAACTGATTATTTCGATTGATCGACTGGATTATACCAAGGGTATACCGCAACGTATTCTAGCTTTTGAGCAATTTCTTGATAAGAATAAAGTCTACCGAGAGAAAGTTAGTTTGGTATTGATTGTAGTTCCAAGTCGAGCCAATGTAGATCAATATCAGGAGTTAAAACAACAGGTGGATACGCTAGTTGGGGCCGTAAATGGTCGCTTCGGAACTTTCAATTGGGAACCGATCAAGTATTTCTACCGGGCTTTAAGCCCCGAGGAACTGATGAGTCTGTATCAGGAGGGGGATATTGCTATGATTACTCCACTGAGAGATGGCATGAATTTAGTGGCAAAAGAATATATCGCTAGCAAGGATCAAAGTAAGAAAGGAGTCCTGATCTTGAGCGAGATGGCCGGAGCGAGTAATGAATTGACCGAGGCATTGATTGTAAATCCGCAAGATATTCAGGATTTGGTGCACACCATGGAGGTGGCGATAAACATGAATGAGAAAGAACAGCGCTGGAGATTGGAGAGAATGCAAGAAAAACTCCGTATCTATACCGTTAAACATTGGGCTACAACATTTGTAAAGGAACAGAAGAAATTAATGGAAATCCAACCCCAGCAACACATCAACTTACTACAGGGATCTACTCGATCCGATTTACTATGTGCTTATAAGGAGTCTAAGAAGGCCTTAATCATCCTTGATTACGACGGGACACTCATGAATTTCGACCCAGATCCACAGGCCGTTTTCCCAGATGAAGAACTCATTGGTATCTTGCAACGACTTGCCACTGTACATGGACATACCTTGGTGGTCAATAGTGGCCGAGATAAGAACACCTTAGGGAACTGGTTAGGGAGCTTGGGGATAGATCTGGCAGCTGAACATGGCGTGTGGGTCAAGAAAGGTCCAGATTGGTATCGCAATGAAGGGCTGAAAACTGCATGGAAAGCCAAAATTAGACAGGTATTGCAGAATGTAGTAGAACGTACACCCGGCTCCTTTATTGAAGAAAAAGATTTTTCTCTTGCCTGGCACTATCGCCGAATTGATAGAGATTTAGGTGAAAAACGCGTTCGAGAATTTCGGGATGTGTTGCTTTATCTGACCGCCAACCTTGATTTGCAGGTCTTAGAAGGCAACAAAGTTGTGGAGATCAAGAATGCTGGTGTGAACAAGGGAAAGGCGAGTCTGAATTGGCTTAATGAAGGCCCCTATGATTTCGTTTTGGCTATCGGAGATGACCACACCGACGAGGACATTTTCGCCGTCTTACCGACCGAGGCTTATTCCATTAAGGTGGGATTGGAACAAACAAAAGCCCGTTTCAATTTGACATCAGTGGAGGAGGTAAGAGGCCTTTTGAAGGAAATGGTGGAGGAAAGGGCAAACCAAGTTTAAACCTAAAAATTGGGGAAAAAACCAGATTTTTTTGCGAAAATCCCTCATTTTACGTACGTAAATGGGGTGAAAAACCCCTGAGGATATTAAAAGTTTTTGTACATTTGCTTAGAAGCTATTCAAATAGAGAACTAGAAACTATTAAGATTTCCTTTTTTTCACATCAGAGAGAGCGCGTTTTTAGGGGCCCTGCCTTCCTTCCTTTGCAGGGTCTTCTTTTTTCCGAGAATTGCATATGAATACAGAAGCATTGGGCCAATTGTTTTATCGGGAAGTGGCAAAGATCACTGAGAATGAGCAATTGGAAAAGTTGGAGAAAGTAGCGGCCTTACACCGCTTGCTAAACCTGTTATTTGTAGAGCTAACCCGCAAAGAACGCTTGCATTTCACGACTTTGTTTGCGCGAATTACCTACGCCTCCCATCAATTTAAGTTGGAAAAGAGCTTGCAATTCTATCTCCATCACTTTCGGAGACAAGCCAATTTACAAGATAAAAGCCAACTGGACCACGATCAATTGCTGGGCCTGGGGCTAAAAGTTATCTGCGAAACGATTCACTTGGCCTTGGGTATCAGTGCGCCCCTAACATTAGTTTCGCGTATCCCTGAGCAATGGCCTTATCCTTTTTCTCCAGTCCGCATCACCAACTTTAAATCTAAAGCGAGGGTCTTGCTATTGGAGCAAGATGAAGATCGCGCTCAACTGTTGGGCCGGGATGAACATTACCCAGAAGAAGTTATTCGTATTCAATACAATATTCCCGAACGGAACGAAAACTTCAACCCGAGCATACACGCCATTAAGTTAATCTTTGGATTCCCACTCGTCGTTAATCTGCTTGATATTGAAATTGATGAAGACGGAATCTATCGGCCAAGGGCCTTCGTCATTGAGCCAGATTACTTAGTAGATGTTTCCGCTGTAGCGAATTGCTTCCAGAACAATGCTTCCACTCCTTGGGGGTACTTGCTTAAAAAGTATTTGCCCTTTGTAGCTTCACCGGCCTTGATGCTGGGGAATATGGCGAACTTTTTCCTGGATGAGTTGATGCACGACGCTGACCAGAGTTTTAGGCAATTGGCGCCCCAATCCTTTTTCATCAACCCGCTTGGATTTTCCCTGTTCGACGATGCTGTCATTCGAGGGATTATGCAGAGAGGACAACGCCATTTTGTGACCTTGCAAGATATGGTTAAGCGAGGTTTTGAACAACAACGCATCGTTCCTAAGGATTGCTTGCTAGAGCCAAGTTTTTATTCGGAGACCTATGGCTTGCAAGGGCGACTGGATATCTTATATCGAGCCCAGGAGAGTGAGACGGAGATGGCCATCGTAGAACTTAAAAGCGGCAAGCCCTGGCAACCAAACATTCATGGCATTAGCCAATCGCATTATATTCAGACTCTTTTGTACGACCTATTGATCCGCTCTTCTTTTGGGCATCAGATCAATTCGGCGAACTACATCTTGTATTCGGGTCAAGAACATGATCAACTTAGATTTGCACCACCCGTAAAGTCCCAACAATTCGAGGCGATACAGTTGCGCAATCAGCTGGTTGGAATTGAAAGATTATTGACTAACCTGGGCCAAGACGAGATTGACTTGCTAGAACAAGGGCGACGCCTTTTTGGGAAACTTAAGAAGACTCAATTCCCACAATGGAAGGGCTTCATGCAGCGAGATCTCGTGCATTTCGAAACGACTTACCAATTGTTAAAGCCATTGGAAAAAAAGTACTTCATTGCCTTCTCTGGTTTTATTGCTAGAGAACAGCGCCTGTCCAAGATGGGAGCTGGAGTGTTGGATCGTTCCAATGGGTTAGCAGGTCTCTGGTTGGACTCGGTCGAGCAAAAAGAGGAAAACTTTGCTTTGATCAGTGATCTGCGGATTAGTGAGAATGAGTCACAGGCAGACGAGCCCTATCTAGTTTTTGAACGGACGGCTAAAACAAGTCCCTTGGCAAATTTTCGCAAAGGCGATATTGCCGTCCTTTATCCGGTCATCGAAGGTAATTCCAGGGCAGTGCTAGCCAATCAGATATTCAAATGTTCTATCATAGAGATCGATAGAAGTAAGGTGAGGGTGCGTTTGCGCTCGAGACAATTTAATGATCACGATTTTACACACTTTGAGTTTTGGAATCTGGAGCATGACGTTATGGATGCCGGTTTTACGAGTATGTACCGGGGACTTTTCGGCTTTGCGGCTGCTTCAGTAAACTATCGTAGATTAATCCTGGGGCAGCGATCTCCAGTAGAACCCCAGTTTGCTCCCTTGGAACTCAATTCAGAAATGACGGATGAACAGCAACGGATTTTGTCGAAAATTGTACAGGCAGAGGAGTACTTCCTGCTATGGGGACCTCCGGGTACGGGCAAAACCAGCATAGTCCTTCGTCATTTGGTGGCCTACCTATTATCGGAAACGCAGGAACAACTGTTACTGTTAGCTTTTACCAATAGGGCCGTAGATGAAATCTGCGAGGCACTGGATCGAATTGGTGGTGATATTCGTGAGCACTACTTCAGGATCGGCTCTTCTTATGCCACAGCACCAAAGTATCAATCGCAATTGTTACAAGAGAAAATGAAGGGGATCGGTTCTCGAAAAGATCTTCAGAAAATCCTCAGAGGGCATCGAATAGTGGTCGGCACCGTGGCAGCGGTTGTAGGTAAAGACGAATTACTACAATTGAAGCAATTTGATCGAGTAATTATCGATGAAGCATCACAGATTTTGGAGCCTTTACTTGTAGGCTTATTGTCCCATTTCAAGCGCTTTGTCCTAATCGGGGACCATAAGCAGTTGCCTGCAGTAGTTACGCAGTCCCCCGAGGAATCGGCAGTGCCTGATGGCGAACTGCGTAGGATTGGCCTAGGTAATCTGCGCAACTCTCTATTTGAACGACTATTCAAAAAATGTCAGGAACAAGGGTGGGATTGGGCTTTGGATAAGTTGAGCCATCAGGGCAGGATGCACCAGGACATCATGAGTTTTCCCAGCGAGCACTTCTATGGCGGCAACTTAAATATTCTTCCTGGTAATATTCCTGCTCATCTTCGACAAATGGACCAATATCCTTTACAACCGAATGACCACCCTTTAGCAGGGCTCTTGTGTAGCAAAAGGATGATCTTCCTGCCTACTCCGATTGATGATGGCAGTCCCGCTCAAAAGACGAACAGGCACGAAGCTCAAATGATTGCTGATCTCGTCGCAAATTTTCAAGAGTTGTATAGTTTTAACCAAAAAACATTTTCCTCAGAATCTATCGGGATTATAACGCCCTATAGAGCCCAGATCGCCCAGATCAAAACGGCATTGCAGCAGAGGGAGTTACCGAGTGAAACCATAACCGTGGATACGGTGGAACGCTATCAAGGAGGTGCAAGAGACATCATACTCATCTCATTATGTACGAATTCGAGCTTTCAATTATTATCCTTGGCCAGCCTGTCCGATGAAGGAGTAGATCGAAAATTGAACGTGGCCTTGACCCGCGCAAGAGAGCAAGTAATTTTGTTGGGTAACCCCAATATTCTCCGCCAGAACCCAGTTTATGCAGCCCTCATAGAGTTCTGCGAACAAAACTAGCTGCTAAGGGATGTCCAGAATTTTATGGGTTTGAAGACTCAGCCTCCACTGTGGATGCTGTAGGCAATACTCTAGACATAGGCGAGTATTTTCTTGCGTGTGCGGACCATCCATGGGCTGAAGAAAGAAGTTTTCAAAGTCCAAATGCTCATATAGGGTAGGTTCCGCGCCAGCCTGTGGGTAGACCAACTTCAATTCTTGACCACTAACAATGACTAATTCCGTGTTGGCTTTTGGGCTTACACAGATCCAATCTAATCCAAGTGGAGGAGCTAGTGTACCATT
>ENA-UENV01000103-UENV01000103.1-marine-metagenome-genome-assembly--contig:-NODE-103-length-26647-cov-182.484670_pt1 | contig 26647 bp, 14 predicted proteins | sample MGYA00237878_ERZ529328 | MGnify/ENA primary metagenome ERZ529328 (study PRJEB26372, sample SAMN05368348) | marine metagenome | biome: cultured habitat; feature: ocean water; material: water; isolation... | reverse complement strand
CCCAAATATCCATCAGGGATGCCAAAATTACTGAAGGACAACAGGGAGAGAAAAACATGAAGTTTGAGGTCAAGTTAGATAATAGTAGCAGTGAAGTAGTGAAAGTTAATTATGAAACTGTTGACGGTAGCGCGAAGTCAGGAAAAGATTATTTGAAGAAAAAGGGAGTCCTGAAATTCCAACCAGGGGAGACGAAAAAGACAGTAAATGTTCCTATTTTGGGAGATACTGTTGATGAAAAGGATGAGAAATTTCAAGTGAAACTCAGCGGCGCTAAAAATGGTAAGTTATCAGATGCAAAAGCAGTGGGTATTATTCGGGATGACGAAAAACCAGTACCAGATGAATTCAAAAATGCTGTAGATATAGGAATTCTGGAGCTAGAGCAAATTACCAAGGTTGATGATATTGGTTTCTCCGAAGGACAACAGCGAAATACAGTAGATCATTATCGTTTTGAGGTCAAAAAAGAAGGTTCAGTGAATATTATTGTAGATGGCTTCTTTCAAGACTTAGGAATTAAATTGTATGATGATGATGGCAGTCTACTCAACCAGTCAAACGAGGAGGGCAATATCACCAAAGAGAAAATTCAAACTATTTTAGATCCTGGTTTTTATTATTTAGAAGTTTTTCCTGTAGGAGCGGGTGCAACTGACTATAGGTTAATTGTTAATATTGTTGAATTCTAATTAGGTTGCTCAATTATTTTAGCCTAGAAATTAGGTTTAGATCAATAAAATTGTGTAATGTTTGGATATTATATGGTAGTCAAAAGTCAACCTCTGCCTTTATCCCCTCCCCAGGCATAGAAGTCAAACCTCACCTTTTATTCCCCCATTGAGGAGAAGTGAAAAAGTTGCTCTAGAAGGAGGAGGTTTTAAACCAAATTTTTTGGTAAATGAAGATAATTTTTATAGTATAAATACTGAACCAAATTACGGGCTTTATACTAATTTTCATGTAACAAATTGAAGCGCGGAATGTGGGTGAAATGTTTCAGCAAGTCCATCCTATTGATAAACCCTAGATGAAAAGTTTTTCATCCAGGGATAAAGAGGTTTTGTCTAGTTGGTAAAAACTTCTCCAAGTTTATAGCTTTCCAAAAATGCCAACTTAAAAAGAGCAAGATAAGAGAATTAGAACCTTTTCTAGACACATCTAATGATGATGATGGTGGTGGTGACCATGATGGTGATGATCGCCGTGAGAATGACCATGGTCTCCATCGTGACTATGACCATGAGTCGACTTTGCCTGTGCTAGGGCCAAAGAAGGGTTAACAGCTAAAGCATTTTCACTCAATAATTCCTCAATATAAAGATTGGCCCACTCCCCAGCCATCTGCAAAAATTCTGAGCGGTCATTAACACAAGGCATTTGCCGATAAGTTACTTCAGGATATTTTCGACGCAAACCTTCAATAATATGCTCAACATCTAATAAGGTTTCGTGATTTTCCGTAGCAAAACCAATAGGCATAAATATAATAGCTGTTGCACCTAATTCTATCAGATTTTGAGCTGCAGTTTTAGCATCTGGTTGAGTCCATTCAATAAGTGGAGTATCATGGTTTAACCAACCCACAGAAATTAAAGCAAAACGATTAATTAAACGTTCCCGCACCAACTCATAAAGTGTTTGACTTTCATCAATTCCAGAAGTAAAACCTTTAGCTTTATGAGGGCAGCCATGATTTGTTAAAACAATACCAATTTGAGATGGTAAATGAGCAACCGCTAAATCATTAGCAATCTGTTCTTCTACCATTTTTGCCATTAAATTAATATAATCAGGTTCATTATAAAAAGAAGGAATATAACGTTGACCTTTAATCCAATGTTCATTTTTATCTGCTAATTTTACCAATGCTTTATTAACTTGTTCAACAGCAATACCACTAGTAAAAATAGAATCAACTACTAACAAAGGATAAATCAATAACTTATCAAAACCTTCAGATTTAATTTGATTTAATACTTGTTCTGGTAAGTAGGGAGCGCAGAAATTAAAAGCTTTAAAAACTTTAACCCGATCGCCCCATTTATCTTGAAGATTTTTTTCAATTCCTGCTCTTTGACTTTCAAAAATAGCATTATGAGGAGAGATAAAATTACCATGTTGATGACTCCATTCATGGAGGTCAAAAATAGCCAATAACTTTGCTAAAGGAGGATATATCCAGGTAGGAACAGGAGCAAACTTAGCGGTCAGTAAATTTAATGCTTGTTCATTATAATTGGCAAAATCTTCATAGCTTTCTACCTCGCCATATCCCATCAATAATACTGCGACTCTGTCTTGTCTGTTTTGGTTTGGAGATATAGAATTTTTTCGATTTTCAATTTTTTCTGGGGTTGTAACCACGTTTTGCTCCTTTAGTTATATTTATTAATTAACTTAATTAAAGAACATGAGTAATTTGACTCTTGAGTTAGTTTAGCATTCCCCACCGGGGGGATGGGTGCTCGAATAATTGAGATTATATAAAGTTTTTAAGTTTTGTTAGAATCTGCCTTTAGTAAAATCTAGTATAAATTTTAATTATATAAGTTGGTTCTTAAAAAGTAATATTAGAAATTTATTTTATTGTATTTTACTTATTTTGAAACAATTTTACTATGTTTCTCTGTCAGTTTCTCTCGAAAAAAATGACTCTATACACCCTTTATTTTTTTGGTTAAGGTAGGAAACCAAAGCAATATTCCTTTGTCAGTTTTTGTAGATAGAAAATTCCTCTAGTTTTCTCATACAGTAGTTTCACAGTTTTGAGCAGATGAAATTTTCATCTATTGACCCTTAACTTTTAACTCTTAACTTTTGAGTTTTGAGAGCTGAGATAATTTCATGAAATTACAGCTCATGTGGGAAAAATGATGTTGTGGGGGGCATCTTGCACCCGTGGGCGTACCTCATAAACCTGAAATATGCTGTAATTTAGCGCCACAGTTTTAAGCCAAGAAAATATTTATCCACAATTTTTAAGTTTTGAGAGCTGAAATAATTTCCGGAAATTAATTTAGTGTGACAGTTTTAAGTCAATAAAATCTTCATCCATAACTTTTTACTTTTAACTTTTACAGCATATTTCGGGAAAATGATGTACAGAGTAAATAGTGAAAATAATTTAGTAGCTGTACTTGATAACAACAAAAAGCGCTGTAGCTTTTAACTTTTAACTTTTAACCTTTAACTTTTAACCTTTAACTTTTAACTTTTAACCTTTAACCTTTAACTTTTAACTTTTAACTTTTAACTTTTAATTTTTAACTTTTAATTTTTAACTTTTAACTTTTAACTTTTGAGTAATGGGAAATAATTTCCTGAAATTAATACTGTGTCAGTCTACTAGAATAATTAAAATCGAACAAAAATAGTATTTTCAATTTTAATTTTTCAATTTTGATATGACCATAGTAATTTGCCCAGGAATACATGAGCCAAAGCTAACCGATCAATTCTTGGAAGGTTTATCTATTAATTGGCAGAACCTCTCTCATTCTGGAAAGCTCTTAGTATGCCCAACTCAAGACTATACCCCCTACTCTACCATTGACATATCAAAATTTTTATGGAGCTCAAAATTGATAAGGACAAATACACCATTACTATTCATTGCCTTTAGTGCAGGAGTAGTAGGAGCAACAGGAGCCGCTTGGACTTGGCAACTAGGAGGGGGACAAGTAAAAGCTGTTATAGCTATTGATGGATGGGGAATGCCTGTCAAGGGAAATTTTCCCATCTATAAAGTCAGTCACGACCATTTCACCCATTGGAGTTGGGGAATTTTCAGTAGTGGGGACGAAAACTTTTATGCCTATCCATCTGTAGAACATTTAGAAATATGGCGATCGCCCCAAACAACTAGAGGTTGGTGGCTACATCAAAACATTATGGAAGTCAAAACAGCAACACCTGCAACAGCCAAAGAATTTATCATAAAAATATTAGAAAACCATGAAGAATTAAGCAGTATTTAAAGTAATAAACTTAGGGTTTTGCAAAAGTTATTTTGATAGAGATAATTTTCAACAACCCTGCCCAAAAAATTCAGAATATACTAATTCCCATATATTAATACTAAATTTAGATAGGGCTTCAGTTATTAAGTAATTAATATAATAAGTAATTAATATAATTAGAATAACCTTATTGCTCTTCAATAGTTAAGTGAATGTGAATTTTATAAATATTTACTACTTCCTCTCCTGGTCAAGGTTAGAGGTTACTCCCAGGTTATTGATAGGGGTTAAAAAGTTTTTGATAAATATTAAAAAAAAGTAAGGAATTAGACACATTACTTACCTTTACTAATATCCTACTCCCCTAGTCCCCTTGTTAAGAGAAGTAGGGATAAGTCCCCAGCTATTAATACGAGCTAAAAACTTTTTAATAAATAGTATAAAAAAGTAAAGTATTAGGCGTAATTATTTTAATCAGAGTAATAGCAATTCACTTTGTTATATAATCTATAAATTAAAAAAAAATCATCAAAAATCAGGAGCTAGTTAGAGTGAAAATAGGAGAAAAAACATCTTATATAAATATCAACGGTGTTGAACATTACTATGAGTGGATCAAGACATCAAACTCTAGAGAAAAATCAAAACCAGTAATGGTATTTTTGCACGGATGGGGAGGTTCTGGTAGATATTGGGAAAGCACAGCGAAAGAACTTTCCCATAAATTTGATTGTCTAATTTACGACTTAAGAGGATTTGGTCGTACTTCTTTACCTAAAGATAAATCTACAGGAGAAAAAAGGATTTCTTCAACTACAAAAAATCTTATTAATGACTATGACTTAGTAACTTATGCCGAAGATTTAAAAGTTTTGTTAAATGCTTTAAATTTAGATCAAGTTTATATTACTGCTCATTCAACTGGAGCATCTATTGCTATTATATTTTTGAATATGTATCCAGAGAGATTAGAAAAAGCAATTTTCACCTGTAGTGGTGTTTTTGAATATGACGAAAAAAGCTTTTCTGCCTTTCATAAATTTAGCCGTTATGTAGTGATGTTTCGCCCTAAATGGTTAGTTAAAATTCCTTTTATGGGTCGTATTTTTATGGCAAGATTTTTCCATAAACCTCTGCCTAATAGTATGTGTAATATTTTTTTAGAAGATTTTCTCTTAGCAGATTTTGATGCTGCCTATGGCACAGTTTTAACTTCCGTAAGTAAAAAAGCAGCAGAATGGCTACCAGAAGAATTTAAAAAATTAACAGTACCAGTTCTATTAATTTGTGGTGAATATGATCAGATAATTCCCTTAGAGATGGGTAGGCAAGCAGCAAAACTAAATGAAAATATAGAATTTATTGTGATGGAAAATACAGCTCATTTTCCTATGCTAGAAGATCGAGAAAAATATCTACAAAAAGTCCTAAATTTTGTAGCATAAATTAAAATTTAAGAGTCAAACTGAGTCAGGCAAAGGATATAACCTAGAAGACATAAAGGAACAAATATCAAGCCTCATTAATGAGCTAGAATCAAATGCTTTTCTCAGGTTAATTTATTTCAATTTCTAACTGTTCGTTTGATTCCAAAAGGCTTTTGGGATTAATTAAATATCCGGCTAATTTTTTATGTTTTCAAAACACAGGACTAATGGATCTGGGTGACATTCAAAGCCATAAACTGGAGCATCATAAGCAGGATCTAGTGTCATTGAGTCAATGCATCACTAGCTCCGAGCTCTAAGATAGTTTTGACTTTAGCCTGAGAAATGTGTGTGATAATCATAGAATGCAAATAAATACCAGAGTTTCCAGTTGACATCAATGAACCTCCTAATTACTCATAGTTTAATTGGCTCAAGTTTCAGGACAAAACCCCCGTCTTTTAAAAGGGTAATTCCATCTAATTTTAGATATTAATTTAACACCGACATTCCGCAGATATTCATACATCTTTATGTAGATTGACATTTTCTAAGTAGATACGATAAAATATAGTATTTAAAGAAGTAAAAACTTGAGTAAGTATTTAGACTCAATAAAAAAAAACCTCAAGCTGTTATTGTAGATAACAAGGTGGAGAATAAACAAGAGTAAAAAATATCAATAGAAGTGACTAATATAAACCACTTAGGTAATGTAGTTAGCGTAATATTTATGCTAACTACATTTTCTTTTTGTCTAAAGTCCAAATATATCCGAAAAACAATTAGTTATAGTATTTACAATTCAAGATAACGGTACATTATATATAGAATACCTGCCTAAGTCCTAATAAATCTAATATAAATCTAATATAAAAGTTAATATTTGGTTCCAAAATTAATATTAGAAATCTATTAATTTTATAGATTGCTATTAGGCAAAATTCAACTTATATTAGTATCTGTTGATAATATATATTGATCAGGTGTATTTACCTTAAAATAGCTTGAGCTGACTTAGGATTTTCTGGCCTGCTCTTGTCTTGCTTACTTGATACAAACAGGGATCACTAGACATAGTTGAACCTATAACATTAGATGCTTATAAACCCTTTATCAAAGCTAGTATTGATATTGCCATGAGTTCCAATAATCAGGACTTAGGCACGGGAACTGCATCCTATGAGAGCGAATATGATTTGCAACTATGGTCTTGAGATTACCTATCCAGTAAGGGCGATTTGAAACTCTACTCATTTAGCAGCATAGCCTCAATTACACCTGATCGTTTATCTAGTGGAAGTTGAACTATGAAGTTCTAAAAACGAGTTTCTTAGACAAAACTTCAGGGAACACTTGAGGATATAGTTTATCTAGTAACAGTCAGGCTACTTCACACTTATGCCAGTCAGGAATGGTTTTGTTGCTTTTATTGTGATTGGTTTTACTGCAATAAAAATCCATTCCTGGCTTATTTCTAGTAATTCTCTAAACTGCAACACAAGCAAAGGAGTAAAAAAAAGGAGTAAAAAAAAATAGTGAAACGAACTTTCTGCAGAAGCTTGCCAGCTTTTTTGATGACAACTGTGTTGATGCTAATAATTGTGTTATAGCCCGCCATTACAGCAAATGGAGCCATAGCTTAGACTCAAAAGAGTAATTATGCTCTCGATCAAACCGGAGCAAGCTTGGTACATTGCGATCTACACTTTGTAGACAAAGAGGATAAGTTCATTGATATTAATGCAGATACTGAAGAGGCAAAAAGACCCATATGGACTGCATATACAAGGGATAATTTCAATCAGGAAAGTATCGAGGATCTAAAACAATATTCTTTTATACATATCTCAGGAATATTGTTTCAGATAGGTTCCGCCAAGGCAAATTCACCCTAATTTTTTTTCGGAAGTGATTTAGACTTAAAAGCTTATCCCACAAACTTTTTAACTTGCTATTCTCCTTGGGTACTCTATAAACACCAAGGTAATTTTTTGATGGGCCCTCGTTTCCGGATTTTTCTCACTCGTAAGCAAGAAAAAAAACTACTGAAACTTAGAACTGAGGATTTACCACAGAAAGTTAAAGACCGACCAGAGGTCATCAGCTTTCTGGGAATGATGACAATTCAATACTTTCCGGATCCAGGCATTACCGCTATACATAGTGCAAAAAATTGTTATTTTTCCGATGAAGCCACTATAATTAGTTTAGTGACCTGAATCCTGACTTGACTTTTTGTACAATGCCTAGTAATTGAATAAATAAAAGCAGTAATAAATTTTCGTAGAAATTAAACCGTACCACCACCCCACCTGAAAACTGACACCTACCACTTACTAGGTTTTTAGGCGTCTTGTCACCCTTTCAGTGTTTTTACCTTGAATTAACCGTTTTTCTGACATACATAATAGGTTTTAGCTATTTTTATTTCCCTTGGTATTTCCCTTGTTAATCATGGTTTGGTGCCGTTTTCGGTATCAAAAATCTTAAATCTCAAATAGCTGCAATGCTTACTCTGCAAACGTTTCATTATAATCATAAATAATACCAAGTTCGCCAAATGTGAGAAGGTATTTTTTCAAGTTACAGCCTTTACTCAATGTCCTGTTAGGGAATGGGATAAGCCTGCTTTTATATCCGGATATCACCTGAGCACAATTAATTTACTACATATACAAGACTACCGGAATAAACGAGTAGAGAATAAATCAAGAATAAAAAAAATTAAATACTTTTATAGAAATAATATCAAAGAATCCGGAGTTTTAAATTATATCATAGGAAAATAGAATATTAACCGACTAACAATGGAAATGCTTACCAAAGTAAAAAATTATCAATTTACAATTTCAAATAGCAACCATTAAGGGCAAAATCAAATAAAATTTATATAAAATCTATGCACAATATGCAAGCATATTTTTTTATTGACAACATTTTAGAGAAAAAATTGTCATATAATCAAAATTTTCTTTCTTGGTTAGAAGATAAAATTTTTACTCCCTCTCCAACTATACCCATTGATGAAACTTTACCATTTTTACTAGAGGCATTAGAATTAACGAGTAACTCTCAAGGTGATCCTCAAACTGTTTATCCTCTAATTGCCGAAAATCTTGATTTATTAGAACCCCATTTTATATACATTTTACGCAAGTGGGCAAGGCAAACTTTTCCCAATATCTCTCAAAATAGAGCAACTATCATTGCCAATACATTAGTAAATTTTGCTGGGATTATTTGGGCACTACCTGAGGGAGATTCTGATGTTAACTTAGAAATTGCTTTAGCTTGCTGCGAGCTAGCTTTGGAAGTCTATTATTTAGATAAATTTCCTAAACAATGGGCAATAGTTCATAATAATCTAACTATAATTTATCAAAGTCGTTGCTATGGAGTTCCGGCTCATAATTTGATAAAATCTCTTGAACATTATCAAAAAGCTAATCTTGTATTTTCCCGCCAAAGATTTCCTAAAAAATGGACTGATTTAAGTTGATATTATGTAATACGAAATAACTTAGAGCTAGCTGATAAATATATATATAATCCTTTGATTATACAACAGTTTCAGTATCAGAAATTAAACTTGCAAGACAGACTATCCATTCTTGCGACTGCTATACATAATCTTTTTTATTTGAGTGCCAGACTCCAAAAAAGAGAAAGGGAGATTTGATGAAACCTCTCTAAAAAAGCAATTTGATTAATACATCCCTATAGCAATTCTATTCTATTTTATTTGTGTCCAAAACCTTGTCGCTTTTGGGGATGAGGGTTATAGGGTAATGTTCAATGGGCAAGAGTTTGGGAGTTTATTTCTAGTTTTTCAATTATCACAACCTATGAAGGAATTACTATAGTTAAAATTAGCTATAGATTAACTCTATTAATAATTCCCGGGGCACCAATCTCTAAATACTTTGACACATTAAAATATAACATAATTAGTAGAAACTATAAACCCTTAAAGTCCATTTCCTATCAAAATAAATGAGGCCCAGTAGTAAGGATTACTATCTTCTTGATCATTTCCAGTAATCATACTTATTTGAGCTTTGCGTAATGCTTCTGCTTTGCTTTTTCCTTCTTGTAAAACTGTGTAAAAAGTATTCATTAAATTATCCGAATCATCGTTAACTCGCCACAAAGAAGCTATTATTGTTTCTACTCCTGCATTTTGCATTTGATAACCAAAACCAATTATTTCTTCCCCATTACCCATACGCCCACTAATATTAGTTTCAGCAGCACTTAATACTACTAAATCCACATTTGGTAATGACCAATTTTCCATATTTGATAGAGTAATACGATCACCATCTCCAAACAAGATAAAAGAGTCTTCCGGTTTGCCACTTCCTTCTTTTTTTGTTAACAATGCCACAGGAGTATCTAAATGCAAAACATTGTAATCTTTAATATTATTAACTATTGCTTGTGAACTAAACTCACTATTAATAAACTGACGACTACCAGGAATTATTTCAACTAAATTTTCGACTAATTTTCCTGTTGTTGGTCTCAAAGAAACTTCGCGAGATCCGAGCCGAACCTTATATTCACCTTCTGTTAAAGCAGCTGCTAATACACGAAGTTGATTTTGAGGTTGAGTCTCAAAACTTGTCAGACTAGCTGCAATAATATTATTAATAATAAATCTTTCTACTAACCATTGTTCTCCATCATAAAGTGCAGCTAAAGGTAGATAACGTAGTTGCTTATCCGGCACATAAATAATTGTATTAATTTTAGCTTTAGTCAACTCATTTTCTATTGGTTTTATCAACCAATTATAGAGTTTTTCAGAAGATTTTTTAACATTGACAATAGGATTAGAAATTGTGCGGCGAAAATCAGCGATCGCTCGTTCAACTTCTTTCCCTTTTACCTCTACAGTTTCATGTACCGTTTTTCCATCTGCCGTAATTAATACCAATTCTAACTTATCTGGCAAAATCAAAGGATAAAATAATGCTGCTCCAGGTAACTTTTCCAATTTAAACTGCAGACTTTGAAACTGTGAAAAATTTGCCTTAAGATCATTTTGATCAATTTCCAGTTCTAAAACACTTTTGCTTTTCTGAGCCAGAATTTTTTCTTCTACACTTAGCAACTTTATTTTTTTCGCCCTTACTTCATTACCCTTCACATTTCCGAAATAATTATCTAATTCTTGCAGCCTCAGCAAATCTAAAACTTGTTGAGCTTCAAAAATACGTTCTTGTTGTAATAGTAAACCTACTAAATTACTGTAAATTTCTTTTGAATTTTCCCAGAAACCTTTCTGATATTCCTGACTCCCTATAGTCCGATAAATATTAATAGCTTGTTTATAGAAAACTACTGCCAATTCAGGTTTTTCTTGAGCCACTAATATTGTACCTAAATGTTCATAAATGCGACCAACTTTAGCAGTATTTCCAACTTCTTGATATCTAGCTAATGCTTTCTCTAAATTTTCTAAAGCTTGAGGATATTGTTTAAGCTTCAAGAAAGAATCTCCTATTCCGTGATAAGCTATAGAAACAGCATTTTTATCATTTTTATCAGGTAAATTCTTTAAAGCAAGCATATAATAATTTAGAGAAATAGAATAATCCCCAGAACTATAATAAACCTCTCCCAAACCATTCATATTATCAGCAACAACCGACTTTTCTCCTGCTGTCTGATTAATAGATAAAGATTTTAGTAAAATTTCTTTGGCTTTCTGATTTTCTCCTAAACGGTTATAAACCTTTCCCAAACCAATCATACTTTTACCTTGACCAGGGGAGTCTTCTGCTTCTTGGTAAAGTACTAAAGCCGCTTCATAAGTTGACTTTGCTTTAGTATTTTCTCCCATTTCATAATAAGTATCACCCAAATAATTTAAAGCTTTTAATTGTCCAACACCATCCCCAGCAATTTTAGTAGCTTCTAAACTTTTTTCATAAGCTTCTAAAGCCTTAGTTTCCTCTCCTTCTTTTTGATAAAGCATGCCCATGAAACCATAAATTCGTCCTACACTTATTTGGTCACCAACAGTTTTTAACATAGCAACTGCTTGCCGGAAATATTTGAGAGCTTCAGAATTTTCACCCTTTTCCCTATAGACAAAACCGATATTATTTAATAACCTGCCAATTCCAGCACTATCATTAATTTCTCGCCGTGCACTTAAAGCTTTTTGATATTTTTCCAAAGCTTTGTCATAATTACCTTGGTTGAAGTAAACTACTCCTATATTATTAAGGGTTCGGCCAAGATTTCGAGGATCGCCCACTTCTTCTCGGATAGCAAGTGCTTCTAAGTAAAATTGCAGTGCTTGGTCAAACTGTCTCTGACTTGCTTTAACTACAGCAATATTATGTAATGACTCTCCTTCCATAGAGCGATCGCTAGCCCCTTGAGAAATCTCCAAAGCTTCTTGATGTAAACTTATTGCTTGAGAAAGCTCACCTTGTTTCTGATAAACAAAACCAATAAGGTTTAGACTTTCTGCCACACTAGGACGATCATTTATCTTTCGGTGAATAGCTAAAGCTTCTTGCAAAACACCCATTGCTTCTGAATATTTTCTTTGGTTAATATATACATCCCCAATATTGTTAAGAACTTGGCCTATTCCCCCAAGGTCTCCTAATTCTTTACGAATATTTAAAACTTGTTCGTAGTTTTCCAGAGCTTCATCAAATATTCCTTTCCGAAATTGTTCTACACCTGTTTTGAACAACTTATCTCCCTTGGCCTTAGAGGCAGATGATTCCTGGGAATTTTCCGTCTCTAGGGCAGGAGTTTGGGCCAAGACATGGGGAATAATTACAATGCTAGGTATGGCCGAAATTGTCATCACCATAACAGTCAAATAGCTATAGTAAAGATATAAATTTTTCACCGTGAAAGACCTCCTTATTCAAAACAAGTGATGGGTTTGAGATAAAACAATTATTTCAAATACTATGCCCTTAAGAAAGGAGTTAAAATAAAGTAAATGCAAAAATCACCACAAATATACACTATAAATATATTTGTATATTTTTTAATTTTTTTTCTCTCCAATTTCTAACAATATATACAATCATTATCAAGAAAATGACCAGTTATGAAAATAGCAACAATAAACTTTTTGATGTGTTTCTCAATGACATACCCGATAAATTTACAGGAAAGTTAGAAGTAAAAAGTTCTCGCCAAAGTTGGACAATATTTTTGTGTATCGGTCATCTAGCTTGGGCAATAGGTGGCAAACATTATAATCGGAGATTTTACAAAATATGGCATCAATTTTGTTCAAATGTTCCTCTAGAAAAGATTAAATTAGGAAAACAAGATACTCTTTTCTGTGATTACTATCATATCATGTCTGTTTTATCGAGGCGAAAAATATTAACTATCCCTCAAATAAAAGCAGTAGTATTGGGAAACTTAGAAGAAGTTTTATTTGATATTTTACAGGAGGAATCACAAGAAAAATTAACATACGATGTATCCAATTCTGGATTCGACAAAACTTCGACCATAATTTCTTCAATTGTTAGATTAGAAACTGTTATTTCTCGAGTTAATAAGTTGTGGAAAAATTGGCAAAATTCTAATTTAGCTGCATATTCTCCTAACTTAATTCCTACAATTATCAACTATGAAAAGTTACAAAAAATAGCCAAAAATAACACTTATAAGACAATTACTAAGTTAGTTGATGGCAAAAAATCACTGCGAGAAACTGCTGTCTTGTTCAAAAAAGATGTGCGGGAGCTAACTTTGTTTTTAATTCCTTATGTTAAGAATAAATTAATTCACTTCAAAGAAGGAGCAGACAAAAAAAATCTAGAGAGAAGTACTCAAGATGTGCATAAAAAAACAATACCCAAGCAATCTCAAGCATTAATTATTTGTGTAGATGATAGTAAAGAAACTTGTTATATCTTAGAGAAAATAATTAAAAAAACGGGTTATAAATTTATGGGAATTCAAGATTCTATTAAAGCATTATTTATGATTATTGAATCTAAACCGGATCTAATTTTCTTAGATTTAATGATGCCAATTGCCAATGGTTATGAAATTTGTACTCAACTGCGAAGAGTGCCTATGTTTGAGAATACACCAATAATTATATTAACTGGGAGTGATGGAGTTGTAGACCGAGTTCGAGCGAAAATGGTAGGGGCTACAGGGTATTTGACTAAACCTATTGAACCGAAAAAAGTTTTAGCTTTAGTCAAGAATTATTTACAAAATCCTCGCTCTCCTGATACTCAAATTAAATCTGATGAATCAGATTTATAATTTAATACAATTCAACTAATAATTTTTTTAGTAATTGCTGAAAAATTAAAAAGCTTATCTAATATTTCCAAATTATAATAAAGTAATTCTGCAGAAATAGTGAAATAACAACCTTATACCAGAGTAAAAATGAACTATGTTATCTTCTCATAATTCATTTATTATTTCTGTAGTTTTGGTCTAATATGAAGCACCTTAATCGATAAAAAACAAATAAAAAAACAATGTATTTGATAAGTACATCAGACAATAAAAACACTTTCAAGAAATATATATTATAGTAATCAGATAAATTATTAAGTATATAAATTGCATCAAATTTATTTCTATTTTACTACTAACTTCTAATTCATAAAAAGAATCTGTAGCTACTTTTTATCCAATATTTATTATACTTATTATTAGACAGCAAAACATCCCAAAATAACTCAAAAAAATCATCAATTATCAGGCAGAATTATCTTATAAATTACGATTTTTATAAACCCTTCTCAATCACTATTAAAAATATAATCAATTGGAAAATTTTGAATATGAAGTGAGGATTAAACATACTTAAAAAGGTTTTTGACAAAAGAGAAATAATAGGTTAAATAAAGTAAATAATAAAAGAAAGTAGGCTATTAAATAAAAACAGGATAAATTAAAACTAATGAGCCAAATAACCACAAGGATATTTCTGAACGGCTGGCAAAAATTTCAGTTTCTTGGTCAAGTACTAAAGTTGCATAAATTTACTTATTACCTGATTATTAGTAACAATTATATCTAGTACATCCAACTTCAATACAAAAAAATTATGGTTATGGTTGGCTTTTGTTCTCCTGTGAACTTCTAACTCCTGAAAATAAAAATTTATTTATAATTATTGAAGAGGACATTATATTAATACTTCCTATAAGGCTTTAAGCAAAATAAATTCTGCTATTTTTAAATCTAGAGGAGTTGTCACCTTTAAATTAGTTTCCTCTCCCTCCAAAATTTTTACAGGTAAACCACATTTTTCAAATAAAGCAGCATCATCAGTAACTTCCCAACCTAAAATTTGCCCCTTTTTATGGCATTCTTTCAACAGCTTAACATCAAATCCTTGGGGTGTTTGAGCAGCCCATAAATTGCGACGATTTGGTGTATCCTGAATTATACCTGAAGGGTCAACAACCTTAATTGTGTCTTTAACTGGCACAGAAGCAATTATACCAGGGCATTTGAGAATCTCCACCGCACATCTGTCCAACAGTTCAGGAGTAGCTAAACACCTAGCCCCATCGTGAATTAAAACTCGTTCTGCTGCGGATGGTAAAGCCTGTAAACCATTATAAACCGACTCCTGACGAGTAGCTCCACCCTCAATTAGCTCTATGTGCTTGTCAGTAGATAAATCTGAAATATTTTTTTGAAAATCAGGAAAATCAATAGGTTGTCCAATAATACCAATCCAAGTGATATGATCAGATTTTACCGCAGCTTCAAGAGTCCAACTCAATAAAGACTTGCCCAATAGAGTTAACAAAAGCTTATTTCGGGAACCTCCCATGCGTCGCCCTATACCAGCAGCAGGAATTAATAGATTCATTTTTTCCTCAAGCAATCATATTAAACCAGATATTTAATTAGAGTTTAACAAAACTCTGACACTGAAAAATTTGCAAATTTTGGTAAATTTCCTTATTCCTCTATCTCCTTATCTCCTATTCTTACCCCCATCATTGAATTTAAATTGTATGATCATTTGAAGGAGATGGATAGTGTGAGTATAAAAGCTAACCTTAGAATAAATCATCAAATCTAGCTATGTAGTTTATCAAAACTTATGTACCTCTAAAGTCATCAAGGTTTGTTGAGAGACTGATTTGTCGAAAATATGAAAAGCATACAGTGTTTATGATTAAGGAATTTTTACTAGGGAATGCAGATATATTTTAGGTTCTGCTTGGGGAATAACAGATAAAAAAATCAACATTTTGCTCAAAAATGAAAGAGAAATACCTACTTATTCTGGTGCTTTAAAATCTCAAAGCCAAGAATTTGCTGCTCTTAAAAAGAAGTGAAAAATAATGAAAATACGATAAAAAAATATTTAATTATTGACAGAAATCAAAGCAGGTAAAAAGACGAGAAATATTTGTAGATGGATCCACTGATCATAATTTGAGAGAATTTCGATAATATTTAATGACAAAAAATAGCTGAAAAACCCGAAGTAGAATAGTGGATAAATTGTACAAAATTTTATCCCAATGCCTCAGAGTAAAACTTTATTGAAGATGTTTGGTGACCAGCCAAAAATTGCATCAGATAATTTGTTAATCTTTGCAGTTATTTGAAAATAGTTAAGTTATTTGAAGTTTTTCGCACTCTGGTCAAATATTCGACTTTCTTAAACTTTTCCAGTACAGAACTGGGCCATTGCAAATAAGCAGACTTCTATACTTGAGTTGCAAATGCTTATATTTAACTGTATTTACATATAATATTCATCATACTTTACTTAAAATTGAACTGATAATTAACTTTAACTCTTAAAAATTATGAGAATACTAGCCCTTGTCCCAGGTGGAATAGGCGACCAAATTTTATTCTTTCCTACTCTTGATGACCTTAAACAATCCTATCGTGAATCTCAAATTGACGTAATTGTAGAACCTCGTTCGAAGGGTGCATATCAAGTCTGTAAGTCAGTGCGAGATGTTCTAACCTACGACTTTAAAGATGCCAATAGTCTCGCCGACTGGGGCAACCTCTTAGGTATAATGCGCGATCGCGAATACGAAGCTGTAATTTCCCTGGGACAACGCTGGACAGTTGGCTTATTGTTATGGTTAACAGGAATTCCTAAACGGGTAGGTTATGCAGGTAATGGAGGAATATTCCTCTCAGACCCTATACCCCTGAAAACTGAACAATATGCAGCCCACATGTACCATGATTTGTTGCAAGGGATGAATATTAATACTACTTTTAAAGGAATCTCAATTAATGTGCTCAAGAAAGATATTGCTTGGGCCGAAGCTGAACAGCAAAGATTAGGAGTTGCAGAAAGTGGGTATATTTTGATTCATGGTGGTTCGAGTAAACTAGCTCAGATTAAAGGTATTGATAAAATTTACCCTACTAATTACTGGCTCGAGATTATTTCTCAACTGCAACAGAAACAACCTAACTTACCAGTAGTATTGGTTAAAGGTCCTGAAGACGGAGCTTGGAGCAGTGAAATTAGCCAATCTTCTCGAGATGTAAAAATAGTCATACCTGGGGATGTGGGTAAATTAGCTGCTTTTATTGCGGCAGCCAATTTAATGTTATGCACTGATAGTGCGCCAATGCACTTAGCAGTGGCAGTTGGGACATATACTATTGCTCTTTTTGGTCCAACAGATCCAAAAAAATTATTACCCAAGAGCGATCGGGTAATTGCAGTTAAATCTTCTACTGGGAAAATGGCAGATATCTTACCCCAGCAAGTCTTACAGAAAATTTGGGGCACAGAGGGTTAAACAAGGAAAGAGGAAATATTCTCGGCTCTGCATAGATAGGCAATGATTTTAATAATTTTGTAGAAAAGGTTTAATGCCATTATGGTGTTTCTTAAGTATGTTCTGGTCAAAAAAATGTTTCAAAACTAGTATATACCAGGGAATTATGTCGATGCCCTAAAAAATCTTGAACCTTTACTTATATCCTAATTTATACCTTTTTAACGTCAAAGCCCAAGGCCTGTCTATATTTCAATTTGTTTTCTGCCTCCCTGGTGATTTTTGTCCCATTATTCCTTATATTTTTGGGTGGGCATCCTGTCCCACTTATATTTATCTCCCTCCTCAGATATATCATATTATTGATTGCCTTTAGTCTGGAATTGATACAAAAAATTCCTCTGTCAAATCATACCCCAACATTTGAGACATGGACATTAATCTGGATTTACTAGAAATATGATGTTTATTTAACCAGTTTCTCAAAATAAAAATTTTGTGCATCAAAAATATTTCTAATGCTTCTGGGTTATATTGGATACCTTCAGTTCGATGAAATTGGTGAGGTACAAGCATTGCAGTATAGCGAGACAGCTCTCCCATTTTCCAGTTGAGCAGAAATGGCAACCAAGGATAACAACTGTCTAAACGGATAAACCATAAACGCACTTCTGGAATTTCTGAAAGTTCCCTTGGATCTTGGGGTTCTTGGTAATAGTTAATGGCAAAATTCAGCTGCTGTTCAGAAGAGGCGATCGTTCCTTCATTAAGTATTGGATAAATTACACCTTCAAATGGGGATAAATCTAAGTTATGGATCTGTTCAGTATTAACAGTGATCGTAATTGTCATTCTGGTTGTAGATAATTATAAAGTTCCTTTTGTTGTCAAAAAAATGTGGGATTCTTAAGTAAGCCACACTCTTACATAAACTGCCTAGATACAAGACAAATTATTGATGTTTATGTACAATTGCCCTGACTATTGAAAATTAAAAATTGAAACATCAACATTGAGTCAAAATTACTAACTGTTGTATAGAATTTTGAGGTTAGTTCTGTCTATATTCTGCACAACAACGGTAAAAAATTAAAGATAAATAATTTTTCAACCCAAGAGTATAATAGGATGATATCTAAAATTTTGCTGAGTGATACAATCAAGAATAATTTATAATAAATGTCTACCTTATGGTAGAACAAAAAAACAAATAGTTTTAACTGAAAAACATTTAAGCGAATTATTTTAAGATTATCTAATAATCAAAAAAATGACTTTCATTCAATAAGTGGTAAATTTGCTATAGTAAATATTTTTAACTTAGAGCTGATTGAAAAACTTAGCTGGGATTTTTATCCTGCCTAGATTTTAGTAATTTGGGGTGTACAGGACAAAAAATTGCACAAAATTTAAGGGTAGCAATAAATTTAGCTTTTTAATATCTACTTAATAAATCAGCTCTTAAAACTACCAAACCCTTAGCTTTGATCAACTCCTTGGAAATTCTTGAACCTAAACCTAAGTTAAAGTATTCCTTTAGAGGTGTTAAAAATACTCTGGGTGATGGAAAAGGCTAAAAAATTTATTTCAGCAAATTATCCTCACCTGCTTAAAAATTATTACCATTTGCAGAATAAATTTCCTTATGTCATTAGAAAATTCACAAACAAAAAACCTGGAGGCAAGTTCTGATAGCTCCTCTGAAAATGGAGTAAACAGCTATAATAGTAATTCTCTAGTAGAAACAGAAGCGGTAAATACTACTTCAAAACCTTTAGAGGAAGAACAAAACGATAACTTAGAAGTTGAACCCCAAAAAAATTCCCAAAAATTAATAGAATTTCAAGGAAGAAAAGACAAAAAAAAATATTGGGGATGGCAACTAAAGTGGTGGAGTATTGCAGCTAGCTTTGGAATTACAGCTGGTGTAGCACTTCTGTGGTTACTGGTTATCCCTGCCGAACCAAACTGCGAAAAAATTTCACCATTATCATCAGATGGCAAACGACTTTACTGCGCTAACAAAGCGGCCGAGTCACGAGATCTAGAAGAGTTAGAAAAAGCTTTCAATTTAGTAGAAAGTTGGCCAGAAGAACACCCCCTCTATCAAATGGGTCAACAAATGACAGGAGAATGGACAAAGTTAATCATCTCCATTGCTTATCAAAAGATTAGAAAAGGGAACTTACAGGGAGCTCTAAATGCAGTAGAGAAAATTCCGGAAGATAGTCCGGCTTACCCTAGGGTAGAAGAAGCAGTAACAGATTGGAAAAAACAATGGATAGAAGGTCAATCTTTCTATGACAAAGCTACAGAAGCTATAAAGGCTATGAATTGGAATAAAGCTTCAGATTATTCCTTGACCATGTCAAAGCTAGATAATGTTTACTGGCAAACTAATAAGTATAGAGAATTATTAGAGCGCATTGTATTGGAAAAAAAGGCTTGGCAAATCCTTAAAGATGCTCGTTATTTGATATACAGAGAAACAGTAGACGAATATGGAGAAGCGATCGCTTTAGCCAACAAAATAGACCCTAGTCTTTATATTCGAGCAGAAGCTGAGAAAAATATTCAACAGTGGGTTCGTACCTTAATCGAAATTGCTACTGAATATATAGAAGAAAAAGATATAGAAGGGGCCATTACAGCTATCGAATATATTCCTTCAGGGCATAAACTGAAAAAAGAAGCTAAAGACTTAATATTACTAGGCCATGCTCAAGCAGCAACTTGGAACAAATCTGAGGGAGAGTCTCAAATTGCCAATATGGTAGATCTCATAGAAGGAAAAGCTGTAGCAGCTCAGATTACTTTAGATAGCCCATATTATACACAAGCTCAGACTCAAGCTAAACAACTCCAACAATATTTAGACAACTTAACTCGTATTCAGCTAGCTAAGGCGATCGCCAGCATTGGTCAACCACCAGCATTACAATTGGCCATAGACCAAGCTCAAATGGTTGGTCTGAAACAACCAGGACGAATCCAAGCTCAAACCTTAATTGCTAAATGGCGCAAAGATATTCTCAAGATAAAAGACCGACCTTATGTAATTTTAGCTAAACAACTAGCTAAACAAGAGACTATTGATAGTTATACAAAAGCTATTAAACAAGCTAGTTATGTTGCCTTGGATCGTCCACTGAGAATAGAGGCTCAAACTCTAATAGCTGAGTGGAATAAACGAGTACAAATTATAGAAGATTCACCATTATTAGCAGAAGCTAGAGCTTTAGCAAAAGAAGGAAACCTAGGTCAAGCTATTGATGTTGCATATCAGATAGAACAGGGTCGTGCTCTATATAGGGAAGCTCAGGATGAAATTTATAAATGGACAACAGAGCTACAAATTGCCCAAGATCAACCAATTCTTGATCAAGCTTATAGCTTGGCCAAGCAAGGTAGTCTGACTGCTGCCATTAACACAGCTTATAAAATTGGCTATGGACGTACTTTGTATTATGAAGCTCAAGATGCTATATCTCGTTGGGAGTCTGAACTAGATGCGATACGGGAATCACAAAGAGCTGAGCAAGCTCGCAGAGAGCAACAATACCAACTAAGGCAGGAGCAACAATATTATTCCCCTGCTCCAAGTACCCAATATTATTCACCAGCTCCACAGAGGTCTTATTCCCCTGCCTCTAGTCCTCAATATTATTCTCCTGCCCCGAGTCCCCAATATTATTCCCCTGCTCCACAGAGGTCTTATTATTCTACCCCAGACCCATCTCCAGCTCCAGCCTCCAATAGGTCAGATGCCTATCTACTTCAAGAATAATTAACTATTAAGATTGAAGATTTAATCAAGATATTAAAGAAACTTTCAGTTTAATTTTTACTGGTTATTATAATCTTAAATATCTCAAGCAAAAACAAATTTATGAATAGTGAATCAGCATTAAAATTGCTGCTCATCGATAATGACCCTATCTTTCGGATGGGGTTAAAATTTTCCTGTGAGCAGTTTTCGGATATAGAAATAGTAGTTGAGACAGAAGTAGGCTCAAAAGCATTAAAAATTATTCACTCTTTGAACACACAAGAGAATAATTTTTTGGTAATTCTAGACATAGAAACCAATAATTTGCTTCCTCAAACTACAGAGAAAATTACAATTTCTGGAATTGACTTTTGTCAACAACTTAAAATTTCGTACCCAGAATTACCAATATTATTATTAACATATCTACAAGATAACCTATTATTGACATTAGTAAAAAATTTAGGTGTTAATGGTTATTGTCCAAAAGGAATCAGTATTTCTGAGTTAATAATTATTATTAGAAAAATAGGGTCCGGCCAATATCATTGGCAAAATATTATTGGGGTTGAAGCTATAGAAGAAAACTCTAATAAACTAGCAAATTTAAATTCAAGAGTGCAAATAAAAAAAATTTTTAATAATATTTTTGGTAACATCTGCAACTCGGGGATAAAACAAATAGATTCTGCTCTCTCAGAAGTAACATCTCAACTGAATGAAAGAGAAAAAAAATTAGATATCAACAATTTAACTTCTCTACTCAATATGGCAATAACTTCTGGGCAACGCCGAGAATTGCTAACAGCTAGATGGATACTAATTCAATTTTCAAGTCAGTCTTTTAATACTTATAATAAACAGGAGCAAATAGATTTAAATGAAGATAATTTTGACTACTCAAAAACACAAAATATTACCGATTTACAAACTAATAAGCTCATTGGTTTAGTTAACAATAATCGGGAAACTTTTCTGAATACAAATGCAGAAGTTATTTCCCAAACTTCCACTGATAAAAGCAATGTACAAACAGCAGTATTTGAAGCAACAGTAGCTAAATTAAATTCTAATTTAATCAACTTCAGTGGGTTACCTATGGAAATTGATATATTGCGAGGTTCTAAGAAAAAAGAACTAATTTATATAGCTTTATGTAAGTTTGAAGATCTTCTTGATGAACTACGTAGTGCTTCTACTCTGAAGGAAGAAATCATAAAAAAGAGATATGATATTGTACATAATTTGTGGGAATTAACGAGCCAGTTTTTTTGGGATGAATACCATAAATTAGAAATCAGTAATAGCATAGAATTAGTCAATTGTTTTTCAGAAAAAATTAGAGTAGAAGTGATGCCAGTCTTATTAAACGAGGCGGATAATGTACATAAGTTTATTCTTGATAAAATTCCTTTAGTTGAAGAATTAATAGCTTACTTATTATTTGAAGTTCCTTTGTTAGTTGATAATGTATCTTTTGCCGTAGGTACTCCTGAAGCTATGGAACGTTCTGAAGCTTTACTGCAAAATTTATTAATTTCAGTTGCTAACAGTGTTATCCAACCTTTATTAAATAATTTTGCCCATGTAGAGGAAATTAAAAAATATTTTTATGATCAACAATTATTATCCACACGAGATATTGAAAAGTTCAGAAATCGCTTATCTTGGAAATATCGCATAGAACAATATATAGAGGAACCAAAAGCAATTTTTGAGAGTAACTTTTTCTTATTTGTGTTAAATGAACGTGGCATTAAAAGAATATCTATTTATTCACCCCGTAGACATGAATTAGGAAAACTATCAGGGATTCCATTAACAGTAACATTACTTTTAGAAACTCGTGATGCAATAGCTCCTGGTATTAGAGGAACTATTTCTTTTATTGGCAGTGGAGTTGTGTATTTATTAACTCAAGTAATTGGGCGTGGTATAGGTTTAATTGGAAGAGGTATTATTCAGGGCGTGGGTAGTTCTTTTCAAGATGCTAGATTTGGTAAAAATAATAATATGGGACAAACAAGAAGAAATCATGAACAAAGCAGAAGGCAGAAAGGGAGTATCTAGGGTTATAAAGTCATGCATTTATATATTCATGTATTAATCTATGACTAAGTTTAAGCTTGAAAATTTGTTAGCCTATCAATGTTTCTTACTTGTCGACTTTTGTATGAATTTATATAACTCAGTTATGTAATATTTTTACTTAAATTGGTATGACTAATAGCTATAATATCTGCAAATTAAAATGATAATTTTTAGTAGTTAGGAAATACAGCATATCCCGTGATTCATCTGGTACAACTAACAGGGTAAATATTTGTTGCTTGTTTCAATTCCTATTGCTGATCTTCCCTATTTTCTATTCCCTAAAAATGACAAAATATAGACTCTCTCAACAACACCTAAATTTACTGACAACTTGTCCTCGCAAATTCCAATACCTCTACCTAGATAATTTAAGTGTACCGACAACACTCATAGAGCAAGAAAGAATCAATTGGGGAAGCCAGTTTCACTTATTAATGCAACAAAGAGAATTAGGATTACCAATAGAATCTTTGATAGTAGAAAATCAAGAAATGCAGCATTGTTTTGAAAATTTTTTCCAAGCTGCACCAGAAATATTAAATTTTGACACTCAAGATGGTTTAATCTTACGTCAAGCTGAGTATAATCGTAGCATTAATTTTAATGGCTATATTCTGACAGTTATTTATGATTTATTAATTACTAATTTTCAACAAGCACAAATTTTTGATTGGAAAACTTATAGCTACCCTCAAAACAAAGAAAAAATAGCTGAAAACTGGCAAACACGTCTCTATCTTTATACACTAGTGAAAACAAGTAACTATTTGCCAGAAGAAGTTTCGATGAACTATTGGTTTATCCCACCAAAAAATAAACAACTACCCTATAAATGGAAGTTTTCTTATAATCAAAAACTACATCAGAAAACTGAGCAGGATTTACAACATATATTAGATAATTTAAATGAATGGTTAAAGCATTATCAGCAAGAAGGGGTTGAATTTCCTCAGGTAGAGATTCTTGATACTTGTGATAATTGTCAATTTGCTAGAAACTGTGAACGTTTTTCAGAAGTTCAATACCAAGAGAAATCTGTTCAATCTGGAGATATTCAACCTAGTTTTATATTAAATCTAGAGAGCATTCCAGAAATATCAATTTAGTCTAAAATTATCAAAATAACTAGTTCAAATTAAGGTTACGATTAATATTATTTTGGATTATAAGTCATATTTATCTAATGCCACGGTTAAAAAGGGCTTTGGTTTACCTAGTTTCCTTTCTAGTGATTTAGCTTTATTAATTCCTGACATTACGTTTAACAGTAGGTATATCTGCTAAAGTTTGTTAACTCCTCAGTACTTACGCAAAGACAATAGGGTTGTTGGGTGTGGAAAAATTTAAAATGTTTAAAAGCTTACTCTATAAAGTTTTTAGATTTTTTTGATCTTGTAAAACACCCTTAAAGATAAACTTGTTTTGGGTTTTAGCTATTTTTTAGGCTTAATTCCCAACACATCTAATATATATACATAATAATATGACAAAAAAGCGCGACGTTCATTATAGCTTTATGTGTGCCCAGCCCTCCGTCATAAGCAAGAGGGTATATAGGACAAATACTTATCTAAGATAACAAATTAAGCAATTGAGCTGTTTATACCGATTTCTATAGAAATCAAAAATACAGAGATATTAGCTTAAAAGTAGAAGCTAGAAGCCAGAAAACTGAGGGTAGAAGTCAAGTTGAAATGACAGTGAAAACCGCTATAATTTGGACTTTTACTCTGAAACCCAATAAGTAATTTTATGGTTAATTTAGGCAAAATTATTAGTATTAAGACTATATGATAGCATATAATTATTAGTTACAAGTAACCTGAAGTAGATTTAGAAATTAATGTGGTATGACTGACGTGGTATAGCTAAAGTTATAAGTTAGGTATAGGAGCAGTCGGATAGGCAGTTTACAGAAGTTAAATTAGCACCATAGACTCAATGTAAGAGGTGTGATAATGTCCCCACTGCAAGTTAAAACTACTGTTTTTTCCCTATCTTCCAACCCATATTTCTTGTTCTATAAGAATGTTGCATCGAAAGTCCCCACTTATCCCTTGCTTCTTAAACCATCAACGTAGCTGTCTAATAACTTCGTAAACGGTTGTATAAATTAAAAACAGTTGGCTTATTAATCAGAATATCATGTCATCAAAAATACTTGTTGTAGATGATGAACCAGATTTTGAATCACTGATCATCCGTAGCTTTAGAAAGAAAATAAAACAAAAAGAGCTGGATTTTATTTTTGCCACAAATGGTATAGAAGCACTAGAAATTTTGTCAGAGGGAGTTAATATAGATATAGTATTAACTGATATTAATATGCCCTTAATGGATGGGTTAACTTTATTAGATAATCTTCGAGTTTTCTATCCTGATATTAAGGCAGTAATTGTTTCTGCTTATGATGATCTCGATAAAATTAGGTCTGCGATGAATAGAGGTGCTTTTGATTTTTTGACTAAGCCTATAGATTTTCAAGATTTAGAAATTACAATCCAAAAAACATTAGAAAATGTTCAACAGCTCAAAGAAAATAAGCGTTTAAAGCAAGAAAAACATGAGGCAGAAGCAGCTAATCGAGCAAAAAGTGTATTTCTCGCAAATATGAGCCATGAATTACGAACACCATTAAATGCTATTATTGGGTACAGTGAAATTTTACTAGAAGATGCTCATAGTTTAGGTTCTAAAGACTTTATTCACGATATTAACAATATTCATACTTCAGGAAAACATTTATTAACGATAATTAATGATATTCTCGATCTTTCAAAAATTGAGGCTGGTAAGATGGATGTTCACTGGGAAAGTGTTAATATTATGGTATTAATTGAAAATGTTTTAGCAACTATTCAACCTTTGATTGAACAAAATAATAATATATTAGAAATAATTTGTGAAGATAACCAAGAACCGATAATGGCAGATCCTAATAAAATGCGTCAGGTAATTTTAAATCTTTTGAGTAATGCAGCTAAATTTACAGAAAATGGCAAAATAATTTTGAAAGTTAAAGTTGCTAATAATGATGAAGATTTTATTTCTCAAAATAGAGACTGTAATTTTACAGATAAGGTGTTAATTCTAAGTGTTGCTGATACTGGTATAGGTATATCAGAAGAAAAAATAGATAGTTTATTTCAACCATTTACTCAAGCTGATAATTCAACAACACGAAAATATGGAGGAACAGGTTTAGGTTTAGCTATTAGTCGTCACTTCTGTAAAATGATGGGTGGGGATATTACTGTAGTTAGTGAAGTCAATAAGGGTTCAATATTTACTGTGAAATTTCCTGTTCCTCAAATAATATCTATTGATTCATAAAAAATATTAAATAAAAAATTAATATATACCTTACGATTAAGAAAAAAAATTATCTTTTTAGCTTTTACTATACATTAATGCTTTCATTTTGAAACGACTTTGTACTTTAGGATTTTTCTAAAAGTTGTTAAGTCTACTACTACCTGATACAGCTTCAAATAAGTTAAAGTTTAATTCTCCAGATGAGGTAAATTATACATATATCTATTTAATATTTTATAGGTTTAATTAGGGTTTTCTAAAAAAGTATGAAAACAGTTGATTTATTCTTATACTAATTTCATAAACTTAAGCTACACTTTTAGAAGT
>ENA-UENV01000100-UENV01000100.1-marine-metagenome-genome-assembly--contig:-NODE-100-length-27086-cov-227.589288_pt1 | contig 27086 bp, 12 predicted proteins | sample MGYA00237878_ERZ529328 | MGnify/ENA primary metagenome ERZ529328 (study PRJEB26372, sample SAMN05368348) | marine metagenome | biome: cultured habitat; feature: ocean water; material: water; isolation... | reverse complement strand
ATTTGTAATAAATAGTTTTAGGAAGTAGACAATGACAAGGTCTACAAAATCTCCCACTTCTCTGGAAACGTGGCAGTGGAATAAGTTAATAAACTTTACTTAAAGTTAGCAAAATTCCTGAAAATTCCCAGATACTAAATTTGTAATAAATAGTTTTAGGAAGTAGACAATGACAAAATCTACAAAATCTCCCACCTCTCCCGAAACCTGGCAAATGAGCGATCGCGAACGTGCGAATCTTAAAAAAGTCACCCTCTACGACTCTATTCAATCTCTCTCAGAAATATGGCCCAGAGTAGCCCAATACTTTGGCCCGATCACAGCCCTTCATGACCCTCACGCTCAACCAGAAGTAAAACTTACCTACAAAGAACTCAATGAACAGATTCAAAAGTTTGCTGCTGGTTTACAAGCATTGGAGGTTGTGTCAAAGGAAAATGGAACATCTCTGCCCACAAGAGTGGCCTTATTTGCTGATAATAGTCCCCGATGGATGATTGCTGACCAAGGTATTATTACGGCAGGTGGAGCAGATGTAGTTAGAAGTGGGACTACAGATATAGAAGAATTAATTTACATTCTTAAAGATAGTGGAAGCATTAGTTTAGTCTTAGAAAATTTGGCCTTGTTGGAGAGATTGAGCGATCGCCTGCAAGATCTACCCATACATCTAATTATTCTCCTATCTGAGGAAGACGCAAACTCTTACAAAAGTCTACCCGTGGTCAAATTTTCCCAAGTCATTGCCAAAGGAGAAGAACGTCCCCTCCAACCAACTAACCAAAATCTTGAAACTCTAGCAACCTTAATCTATACCTCCGGAACTACAGGTAAACCCAAGGGAGTAATGGTAACCCACGGCAACTTACTTTATCAAATAAACTTCCTGGGTACAGTCGTTCAACCCTCTCCAGGAGAATTTACCCTAAGTATTCTGCCAACTTGGCATAGTTTTGGACGTACAGCGGAATATCTTTTCCTCTCCCAAGGTTGTACCCAGATTTACACTAATAAACGTTACCTAAAAAAAGATCTTCAAGAACATAAGCCTCACTACCTTATGAGTGTGCCGAGAATTTGGGAACTAATTTATGAGGGAGTACAAAGGCAACTGCGGGAACAACCGGCCAATAAACAAAAGTTAGCCAGATTTTTTCTTGATATTAGTGAACGTTATATTCAAGCTTGCAGAGTTACTCAAGAATTAGTTTTGGAACTCAACTCACCCTCTGAGCTCGAAAAACTAATGGCGACTTGGCAAAGTTGGCTCTTATGGCCTATTCACGCTTTGGGAACAAAAATTGTTTACCAGAAAATACGGCAAGCTACTGGTGGTCGCTTAAAATTTGCAGTGAGTGGGGGCGGTTCCCTAGGGATGCACTTAGAAAATTTTTTTGAAATAATTGGTATTGATCTATTAGTAGGATATGGTCTGACTGAAACCTCTCCGGTTTTGACAGTTAGACACTATTGGGAAAATCTGCGGGGGTCTTCTGGAAGACCTCTTCCTGGAACTGAAATTAAAATAGTTAATCCAGAAACTTACGAAACCTTAGGTTTTGGAGAGAAAGGATTAGTTTTAGCGCGAGGGCCACAAATTATGGTGGGTTATTATCAAAATCCTGAAGCGACTAAGAAAGCTATTGACTCAGAGGGTTGGTTGAATACTGGTGATATTGGCTGGATAAATCCTAGGAATGATTTGATATTAACAGGGCGCGCAAAAGATACAATTGTTTTGACCAATGGGGAAAATATTGAACCTCAACCTATTGAAAATGCTTGTACCCGTAGTCAATATATAGACCAAATTATGTTGGTAGGGCAAGACCAGAAATATTTAGGTGCCTTGATCGTGCCTAATTTTGAGGCGGTGGAGTTATGGGCTACTCAAAGTCAACTTTCAGAGTCTCAACCAAAAATTGACTGGAAAAGTCAGGCACTTCAAGAGTTGTTCCGTCAAGAATTGAATCAAGAAGTAAAAAACCGTCCCGGATATCGGCCTGACGACCGTATTGGCCCATTTCGCTTGATTTTGGATCCTTTTACCATAGAAAATGGCATGATGACCCAAACTATGAAGATTAAGCGTCCCGTTGTCACTGATCATTACCGCGATCTGATTAACGAAATGTTTAATTAATGACTGTTGGTAACTTTTGATTTTAGATAATTTAGAGGAAATCTAAAATCAAACTTTTAACCCATATTTGTCAACACAAAACAAACTAACAAGAAAAAATTTATGGATTATTCTCAAACACAATTACTTCTCAAGCGAGCGATTAATGTTAAAGTAGTTGTTACACCACGTTGGAAAGAGGAAGCTCAACAACAATTGCAAGCTCAAATTAATAATTTAGATAGCCAATTACAACAGCTAGAAATGCAAGGGCAAAAGGCAATTTCTGATATTCAAAAGCAGAGCATACAACCTCCTAGTACGCAAGTACAACAGCAAATCGAAAACATTCAATTGCAGATAAACAAAAATAAAAATGATCTTTTAGAGCAGAAAAACCAGGCTCTACAACAATTACAACAAGTACAAACATTAGAATTAGAACAAGAAGTTAATCAGGGTCAAATTGAAAGCGTATTTACTGCTGATATTGGAGATAATTTAATCAAAAAAATGCAAGTAGAAATTCTGCTAAGAGATGGGGTAATTGAGGAAGTCCGTGGTGATGTTTAAAGAGAAAAAAGAAGGAAGAAAATGAATTTTTTACGGGGATTTAGGGATAATTAGGAAAAAGTAAAAATTGTATCCAATAAATAAAAAATATTGGATACTGGTGCTATATTTCAGATAGAAATTCTATAGGACTAGCTTAAATATATGGGAGTAAGCTTAACTAATTATCAGCTTTTTAGGACTAGCTTAAATATATGGGAGTAAGCTTAACTAATTATCAGCTTTTTTTTGGTGCAATTCTCCGCCAACAGCATTTCGCTATGGGCTAAAAATTCAAGGCTGGGAAATTTCCTATAGTACATCTTGAGAAGCTGATTGCTCATAACTCAATGGTTATAACTACTCAAAGACTCTCAACAAATATAAAATTTGGTAGTCTTTAAAAACTTGGCGGATATAACATTAAATCTCCGGGTATACAAAGTAGGATTATGCCATCACCCCCCATATTTAATAAAGGCTATAATTTGAAAAAATACTCTTTCATAATTGTGATATTTGGAAAAATATCCCCCACTAAATTAATAAATTCTGACTCCCGACTTCTGAACTCTTTTTTCAAAAATTCTTTCTCAACAAGTCATCAACAAAAAAACTATAAATTATAGAGAACTAACATGATCAAAGAAATATTTATGCCTGCCCTTAGTTCTACCATGACCGAGGGTAAAATTGTTTCTTGGCAAAAAACTTCCGGTGATTGGGTAGAAAAGGGCGAAACAGTTGTGGTGGTTGAATCAGACAAAGCAGATATGGATGTGGAATCCTTCTTTTCTGGATATTTGGCCACAATTATTGTGGAAGCAGGAGATGTCGCTCCAGTTGGATCTACTATTGGTTTGTTAGCTGAAACAGAGGCAGAAATTGAGCAGGCAAAGCAACAAGGTGTGACTACTCTAAACAAAGAACCTGCTAATACTTCTAGCTCCACAACTCCTGTGGCCACAGCTCCTATTTCTACAGCCACAGAAAACCAAGAAAATTCTAGTCGTCGTAATGGACGAATTATTGCTTCCCCTCGTGCCCGGAAGTTGGCCAAAGATTTGAAGGTCGATTTGAGTACCCTCAAAGGTAATGGTCCTCATGGTCGTATTGTGGCAGAGGATGTGGAAATGGCGGCGGGTCGTATACCTGCTGTGGTAGCTGCATCAGCAAAGAGTACTATTCCTACTACTCCAACTCAAGTATCTATTCCTGCTCCACCACCACCACCATCTGTAGTGTCTGCTCCAGTAACTCCTGGTCAAGTTGTGCCAATGAATAGTCTGCAAAATGCAGTGGTGCGGAATATGAATGTAAGTTTATCTGTACCGACTTTCCATGTTGGTTATACTATAACTACAGATAATTTGGATAGGTTGTACAAACAAATTAAGTCTAAGGGTGTGACTATGACTGCTATTTTGGCAAAAGCAGTGGCAATAACCTTACAAAAACATCCTTTGTTGAATGCTGTTTATGTGGATCAGGGTATTCAGTATCCCTCTGGGATTAATATTGCAGTGGCAGTAGCAATGCCAGATGGTGGTTTGATTACACCAGTATTGCCAAATGCTGACAAAATGGATATTTATTCTTTGTCTCGTACTTGGAAAGGTTTGGTAGATAGGGCGCGGGCAAAACAATTACAAGCAAATGAATACAGCACTGGTACCTTTACTATTTCTAATTTGGGAATGTTTGGGGTAAATAGGTTTGATGCTATTTTACCACCTGCTCAAGGTTCGATTTTGGCGATCGGCGCATCTCAACCCCAGGTAGTGGCCACTGATGATGGGATGATTGGGGTTAAGCGACAAATGGAGGTGAATATTACTTGTGACCATCGGATTATTTATGGTGCTGATGCTGCTGCTTTCTTGCAAGATTTGGCGAATTTGATTGAAAATAATTCACAGTCTTTGACTATGTAGTTCAGTAGTAGGGTAGCTATCAGTTTTTAGTCACTATTGGTAGCGTTATAGGGTTTGTAGTTTGAAATTCAAAAGCTACTAATCATATTACAACCCAATGCGCTGCCTTTAGTTAAGGGTGCTGGCGCCCTTGACACTATAAGTAACGGAATTTGGTGTATATCAAGCTAACCACCAATATTGCTAATTAACTTCTCTCAGTGCCGATCACCAAGGCGACATATTTAGTAAGAGCTAAACTAAAATTTTCTTCTCAACATTGGAAGATACCTCTAATATAGACAACTTTCTACTGTGGGTTATTAACAAACGTTAGCACTCATAGTATTGGCAATTTTATAAGAGCAAGACAAGAACAAAAATGTATGAGTTTGTATTCTTTTTGTTCCTACTTCCTTGTCTACTTCCTCTCCCCTCCTCCCCTAGTTATCTTGTCTTAACTTATTCAACTTACTGTTCTGGGGATAGAGTGATGGGGTGATCTGGAAAATTTTTCAAGCTTTTTCCTACCTCCTCTATTCCCAGTTCTTGATGACCACTCAAAAATTTGCTCAGGGTTAACTATAGGAATTTAATAAGTTTGACCTTTTTAGATAAAATAGGATTTTCGCCTTATAACTTACACTTCAAAACCCAAAAACCAAGTTCAGTAATGATTTAAGCTTTGGGTGATTAAAAACACTAGGAATTTTTGCTCTGTTTAGGTTAGAGCAATTTTTTTTCCCTGTTTAGGAACAACTCTAATTATACCAACTCTAATAATTTTTACCTACACATGATTAGACTATTTATTTATTAGGAGTCAGGAGTAAAATGAGAATAGCTTCAGTACCATTTTTCAGATGAGAAATTATTTTTTTGTGTGAAAGGAAATCTTCTGTAAAGTCTTTTAATCACACTTATATTATTTAAACATATTCTTTTTTATCCCTTGGTCTTAAATATTTATTGTGATACTATTATAGTACGTCTAGTTTATTACAGAAGTTCAACCTGAAATAGACTTTAATGCTAGTACATTTGGGAAACTATATAATGTACTTTAGCTACCTTTAGTTTCTAGGAACTTTCAGCCTGTTCTTGAACATAAGTTGCTTAAAAATTAAGTCTAAAGACCTATTATTATTTTTCGTCCTCATGCCAAATTTTCTCGATCAGCCTAGTTTATGGGTAAGTCCTAATACTTTTTAATTTCAGGAAAAATCTACTATGAAAGCAGTTGTAATGATATCACCTGGGACACCAGAAGTTTTGCAAGTACAGCAGGTTGCTGATCCTGTAATTGAAAATGATAGAGAAGTCTTAATCCGTTTAAAAGCTGCCGGAGTCAATCCTATTGATACCAAATTAAGGACTCGTGGCACTCTTTACCCAGATAAAATGCCAGCTATTTTAGGATGTGATGGAGCGGGTATTGTGGAAGCTATTGGTAAAAATGTACAAAAGTTTCAAGTGGGAGATGAAGTTTATTTTTGTAATAGTGGTATCGGAGCTGCTCCAGGAAATTATGCAGAATTGGCTGTTGTTGATGAAAGATTTGTCGAGAACAAACCGAGTTCTTTAAGCTTTGTTGAAGCTGCTGCTGCACCCTTAGTTTTAATTACTGCCTGGGAATCTTTGTATGATCGAGGAAAGTTACAAGCTGGTAGAAAAGTCTTGATTCATGGTGGTGCTGGTGGTGTTGGTCATGTGGCTATACAGTTGGCAAAGTTACAGGGTGCTGAAGTTGCTACTACTATTAGTTCAAAAGAAAAATCAGATTTTGTTAAAAGTTTGGGAACAGATTTAGCAATTTTTAAGAATGAAGATTTTGTGAAAGTTGTTTTAGATTGGACTAATGGGGAAGGGGTAGATTTGGCTTTCGATACTATTGGTGGTAAGGTTTTCTATGATACTATTCCGGCAGTAAAAGTTTATGGAGATTTAGTAACAATTTTAGAGCCTGATACTAGCTTAGGAAATTTGAAAGTTGCTAGGCAAAGAAATCTGCGAATTGGGTTGGAATTAATGTTAACTCCAATGACGAAAGGACTGATGGAAGCTCAAGAAGACCAAGCTAAAATTTTGCAGCAATGTAGACGGTTATTTGACCAAGGAAAGCTGAAGATTCATGTGAATAGAACTTTTGCTCTAGACGACGCCATAGAAGCACATCGAATTTTGGAAGCAGGGTCTATGCTTGGTAAGATTGTTTTGACTATTTAATTTTGAATAGGTAGGGATTTTCCATGGAACGGAACTAAATCTTAGGGTTCAAAGACATAAGATATCTTTGCTCTTAGTCTATAATTCTTAAAAATATTAAGTAGTTAAACAAAATTAATTACATAATTTTTTCGTAATGCAATGAGACAAAAGTTTTCCAGTTGACATAAGCATCTATTCCTAGCTATTCATTTTGAGTAAAACGCCACCAAATTTATCTCAAATTCAACGGTGAAGAATAGGTAGGCAATTCAAAGATAGTAATTTGCAAAATTGAGCACTCTTCAAGTTAATCAAAAATCCCATCACTGTTATGAATAGATAATTGCTCTCAAACAATTTCTGTGGGTTGGTTTATATTAGGAAAAAGTTACCTATATAAAAAATAATTACATCAGAATTAATTTTTGCAGTTGAAACATAACTTTCTCTGATTATTTGGGGAAGAGATTCATCATTCTATTAACATTCAGATCGGTTTATATCTATATGGGGAATTTAAGTATTTCCGGGATACTGCCAGACACTGAGAATCCTAGTAATCATACTAAACCATACTTCATCTAAGTAATATAAATTAATTTTTTCCCCAAAAAACTATAATTTTAAATTCTTCTGTTTTATTAGCTTGTTTTATTTATCTTCTTCACCCATGAGGTTGTATTTCTAAAGCTTTACCCTGATGATTCACTCATCATTCTGAAACTTTTAATAATTCTTGCTAGAGTTTTTTTAAGGTCACAATTCTCCAGATTGATACAGTAGTACATCATTAGTTGTTTGTGTAAGTAATTTTGTTTAGTTACTTACTAAACTTTAGTTAGAGATTAGTTAATAAATATATAGCTATTCTATTTTTACATTGTCAAAAATCTAGCAGCTTTTTGGGAATCATGAAGATATAATAGTTTCGGAGTTTATTTCTAGTGTTTTTTATTTTGACAACCTGGGGAATTAGATTACTATAATATCTTGATAATATATCAGTTTCAGTAGTGGCTTACTTCAAGAAAAGTACTAAAAAATGACAAAATTAATATTGGCTCTCTTGGAATTTTTCCTGGATTTTCCCTGACCTGAGTGGAACAAATATAGAAAAATTAATGTGCTGCAACTATTGTTTATTGGTTCTTCGCCGATCCCGGATCTTAACTAATACCAAACCCGGGTCTAATAGCAGGGTTGTTCCATGACCTAATCCCTGACAGTATTTACCTCTGATGTGTGATGTATATTTAACAGCTCTGAAGAAACCTGCTCCACATAGAGTTTTACTATTCATCTCTTCTACTTATAATGTTGATCCCATAATGTATTTACCAACGGCTGTAACTTAAAAAAAATACTCTCTTACTCTTGGCAGGTTTTGTATCATTTGAGAATTCTATATCAGTTTCGGGAACATAGTAAATTATAAATTTAGGGACGTTCTACAGGAGAAATGAAAAAAATATTTGTATAATTTATGAATTATATTAGCAATCAATATAATATTTAGGAATAACTAAAGTTAATAACCAATATAATTTGTACTTAAAAGTGTTTTTATCTACATTTTTTTCTACAGCTGTAGGTTGTTTCATTACTTGTAATAACGAATTTAAAGCATAATTTTCAGATGAGTTTACTTGCTGATCAAAAAGAGCAATATTGATTGCTAAAGGCAGAGCAATAGCAGCTACATCTGGCTCTAATTCTTCAACTAATAAATCAATAGACTGAGGAACTCTAACTGCAGAACGAATTCCTTGCAATATATTTTCATTTAATCCTAACTGCTGTAAACTAGGATATATTTCGTCCCATTTAACTTTCTGATTGGGTTCTCCTGCTTGAATAACGTAAGCTATCAACCTTTCCAGTTTTCCTTGTTGCTTGGTTGTCATATTTTGGATAGGTTCAGTTTTAGTTAACTCTTGAGAATCATTTTGATTTTTTTCTTGTTTTATACCACTGACAATTTTTTCCCAATCTTGACCATCACAAGATTCGGGTTTTTCCACAGTTAAAGAAATAGTTATTTTTTTGTCTTGACTAGCATCTAGCTCAGTTACCTCTGCTCTGACTCCCAAAAAACCTAGCCATTTCGCAATTGTATGAATTAATGTTAGACGGGTTGAGTGACAGTTTGCTAATAACCGAACCTGGGTCCGAACCATAGGACGAACTATTTGTGTCAGCATTAAAATCCACTTACTATCTTAGCTAAAAGTTTACTTTTTTTATAGTATAGTCAAGGCTTTGGTGATAAATAGCAATTTTAGCTACAGATTTTTTTGACTATTGCCTTCAAATTTAGAAATGATGTACTCTATCTCAATTAAATCCATTGGTCTGAAGTTTAATCCACAAAATGCGCATTTACCTTTTTGTGGTTTCAACAGTGTTGTGACTTCTTTCCTTATGCTCGGGTTTTTGCCAATTCTGCTACTTCAGTCAACCTAGTTACTATCATGGAGTGATTTATTACTTTTAACTTTGACATACCTGATAATAAGTACCTCTAAGTGTTGACTTAATATTATGTTTGTCTTGGTTAAATATCCAGTTTTGGGTTTATTTCACATTGGGAAAATGCTTTTTCCAGACCGGGGTGTCTGTTTTGTTTGAGTGTTTCCTACTTACCCATAAAGCTAGTCTTTGACCTAAGAGGTTATCCAGTTTACTAAACACTTTTTTGTCAAATTGCATATATTGACAAGAATTGTGCACCTTGGTTATCAATTTATATTTGAATGGTATCTTAAAGAGGTTTTCTGGTTCCCTTATGCTTTTTTTACGACTTTGAAAATGGTTGAATCAGGGTTTTAAACCCTTGTTTGCTTGACTTAACCTAACCTTGCCTGACTGTAAAATCTAAAAAATTAAATCCATATTCTGATGAGTCAAATTCAGGATGATTCTCTTTATATTCTTCAGTGGGTATGGCCTATTCTGTTTTTTCCGATTTAAGTTCTAATTCTATGCAGCTTAACCATTACCGTCTCAAGGCTTTTGTTACATTACTACTTTGATATCCTTGTGTAATATTTGGGGTATTTATAGTTCAGATATTTTAATTCATAATTTAACTTTAGTTAATATATAGTCAAATATCATAATTGATTCATATTTTTTTTTAAGTATCAATTTATTTGTATCAAACTATACTTTAAATATAAAAAAAAACTTTTTCTACAAAAAGTACACAAAAAACACTTGTAATCTAAAAACGGTGATAAAAATTTAATTAGAGAACTTAATACTCACAAAAGTAAAAAACTATGGGACAGCAAAAATTTGGTGTTATCGGTCTAGCTGTAATGGGTGAAAACCTAGCTCTCAATGTAGAACGCAACGGATTCCCCATTTCTGTATATAACCGCAGTGACGATAAAACTAAGAAATTTATGGCAGAACGGGCACAAGGAAAAAACGTCCACGCTGCTTATAGTTTAGAAGATTTTGTTCAATCCCTAGAAAGACCCCGCAGAATCCTAGTAATGGTAAAAGCAGGAAATCCAGTCGATAAGGTTGTTGAACAACTTAAACCTCTGTTAGATAAAGGTGACATGATCATTGACGGTGGTAACTCTCTCTATGAAGATACAGAACGCCGTACTAAGGATTTAGAATCCACTGGATTAGGTTTCATGGGAATGGGAGTTAGTGGTGGAGAAGAAGGTGCCTTATGGGGTCCTAGTTTAATGCCGGGTGGTACAGAGGCTTCTTACAAAGAATTAGAAGCTATTTTAACTAAAATAGCTGCTCAAGTTGATGATGGTCCTTGTGTCGACTACGTTGGTCCTGGAGGTGCTGGTCACTATGTGAAAATGGTACACAACGGCATTGAGTATGGCGATATGCAGTTAATTGCTGAAGCTTATGACTTGCTGAAAAATGCTGTAGGAGTTAGCAACGAACAACTCCATGAAATTTTTGCTGAGTGGAATAAAACTCCAGAGTTGGAATCTTTCTTAATTGAAATTACAGCTGATATCTTTACTAAGAAAGATACTGAGACTAGCAATCATTTAGTTGACATGATTGTTGATTCTGCTGGACAGAAGGGTACAGGCAGATGGACGGTGATTAATGCTTTAGAATTGGGTGTTGCTGTTCCTACTATTACGGCGGCTGTTAATGCTCGTATCATGTCTGGTATTAAGGAGGAGCGTGTTGGTGCTGCTAAGGAATTAACTGGTCCGAGTGGTCAGTATGAAGGTGATAAGCAAGCTATGATTAATAAGGTGCGGGATGCCTTGTATTGTTCTAAGATTTGTTCTTATGCTCAAGGTATGGCTTTGTTGGCTCAGGCGTCTCGACAGTTTGATTATAAGCTGAATTTGGGTGAGTGTGCGCGAATTTGGAAAGGTGGTTGTATTATTCGGGCTGGGTTTTTGAATAAGATTAAGAAGGCTTTTGATGAAAATCCTGCTCTACCTAATTTATTGTTAGCTCCAGAGTTTAAGCAGACTATTCTTGATCGCCAGAATGCTTGGCGGGAAGTTGTTGCTTTAGCTGGTAAGTTAGGACTGCCTGTTCCTGCTTTTAGTGCTTCTCTAGATTATTTTGATAGTTATCGTCGGGTAACTTTGCCTCAAAACTTGACTCAGGCTCAACGGGATTATTTCGGCGCTCACACTTATGAGCGTATTGATAAGTCTCGTGGTCAGTTCTTCCATACTGAGTGGCCTACTAAGTAATTTAGGACTACCCGCAAACCGAAACTAGAAACCTGGTTTTTCAGAGATGTCTATTGTTAAAACATAAGATTTTTTGTGAAAACTGGGTTTCTTTGGGTAATATCATGTCCGTTGGTATTGGAAGGTGTCAAAGCCGGGGAGATATCTACTATATTTAAGGTTTTTTTCTCTTAATGCTTTTTCCTTTCCTTTGCACTGAGAATACTGATGCTGCTAACGGACATGATTAAAGTCCGATAATTATTTCTGTTTAAAGGTTAGGCGATCGCTCTTTGGTTAAATAGTGGCGATCGTCTTGAGCAATAACTAATTAGACTGATTTTGAGTAGCTTGTTCCCCTTGCTCAAGGGTTAATTCTAACTGTCGTGCTATCTCTTTTTCTGTTAACCTTGTTTCTTAGAATATAGGCACTCCTTGTAAAATTTTTCCAGGGTTGGAGATTGAACAATGAGTTGAAAATAAATATCAGGCATCTCTAAAAAAAATACTCTGTAAAATATTTTGTCTGTTTTCATCTAAAAATATTTTTGTAAAACTTTTAATTAAATCACGGTGAATAACTAGCTATTAAGGTTTGAAGGTAATTTTAATTTTGTGAAAAATTTGTCGATTATTGAGAGTTTTAAACGTCGACAAAAAATTTACTTATTGGTTAGTTATTAATTGATGAATTTAAGTTATTAGTCGTCAAAAAAATTACTTATCAGAATATTTACTGGTATACTATCTTCTTCAGTTTAAGTAGGATAGAAAAAAGAGTAGATCATTTGTTTTTTTCCAGACTTACTTAACTAACTGAAAAAAACAAAGATTGATCTAAAAAATATTTCTAGGGAAGCAATTGTGGATCCTATATCTGAAGAATTAAACAACTTTAGACAAGGTTTTACTTTTACAGGTACAGGCGAAGTGTTAGCCGAGGTAGATAAATTCGGTGATGAGCTGCGATTTTCTAGTGGTCTTGAATTAAGTCCAGCTAGCGAGGAACTAAAAATTGAAAATATAGATACATCTAATGCTGATGAAAATTTCTTGTTGCCCAAGAGTAATTTGGGAAATTTAGATTTAAATATAGAGGACTCAGAAGATAGGACTTTAAAGACTGAAACAGACCCACTGATAGGACAAGACAATGATCCCGTTCAAGAAGTCGACTCTTTAATTAGTGGGACATCTGATCGGGTAAACAATATACAAACTAGGGCTGCTAAAAAGCGGGATAAAGCAGGTAATAGTCGAGGAAAAGCCCACAACTTAGGAGTTTTAGAGGATGATCAAAAGTTACAGGAGTTTGTCGGTAAGTCTGACCGGAAGGACTTTTATAAGTTTAAGGTTAAGAACAAGACGGATATAGATATTGAGTTGGGCGGCCTCAGTGGAAATGCGGATTTGTATTTGCTGAATAATAGGGGGAAAGTTATTGAGAAGTCTAATAAGGGTGGTAAAAGGGCAGAGGATATTGAGCGGACTTTGAACCCAGGGACTTATTATGTGAGGGTGCAGTCAAAAGGTAGAGCAAATGCTAATTACAACTTGAGTTTGGATAGTGAGTTGTCAGATCTGGCGGGTAATAGTTTGAAGAGAGCTCACAACTTGGGAGTGTTGAAGGATGATCAAAAGTTCCAGGAGTTTGTCGGTAAGTCTGACCGAAAGGATATTTATAAATTTAAGGTTAAAGACAAGACGGATGTAGATATTGAGTTAGGCGGCCTCAGTGGAAATGCGGATTTGTATTTGCTGAATAATAGGGGGAAAGTTATTGAGAAGTCTACTAAGGGTGGCAAAAGGGTAGAGGACGTTGACCGGACTTTAAACCCAGGGACTTATTATGTAAGGGTTCAGTCGAGGAATAAGAGGGTTAATGCTGATTATAGTTTGAGTTTAGATACAAAGAGCCCACATTTGCATATTCACGAACCTATAATTATAAACGCCATCGACACTGCTGCAGATCAACCCGGTACATTAGATGACTCTTCAACAATTGATTTGATGGTTGTTTACACTTCAGAAGCTCGCCGAGCGGAGGGGGGTATAGATGCTATCAAAGATCTAATTGAGTTTGCTGTTGATGACGCCAATGAAGCCTTTGCTAAAAGCGGAGTTCAATCCCAGTTACGGCTAGTCCATACAGCAGAGGTTAACTATACCGAGTCGGGTAAAAGTATTAAGGAACTTGAACGGCTAAAAAACGATTCAGACGGCTATATGGATGAAGTTCACGAACTTCGTAATGATTATGGTGCTGACATTGTAAGTTTATTTGTCAGCAGTCTTGACGATGCTGGTGGTATAGCTTATCCAATGGGCACGCCAGCGTATCAATTTGAAAGTCACGCTTTCAACGTTGTCACCAATTATAATGCCAAAACTCGTCACACTCTTGCTCATGAAATAGGACATAATCTAGGATTAGCCCATGATCGCGATAATGCTGAAGGTCAAGGTTCTTTTCCTTACGGCTATGGTTACACTACTCCCAGTGGCGCGGGAACCATAATGTCTTATGCTAGGAACAGACTTCCATACTTCTCTAACCCTGCTATTAGCTACAATGGTGAAGCACTTGGTCAAACCAACCGTGAGAACTCTGCTTTAGCTATTAACAAAGTGGCTCAATATGCTGCTAACTGGCGACCTTCTGGTGGTACAATTAAATCCCAAGACTCTATCACTCTCAACTCCCCCAACGGAGGTAATACCTTAGAACAGGGTTCTAATTATACTATTACTTGGAATGACAATATTAGCGAAAACATCAAACTGGAACTATACAAAGGAGGTTCTTTCTACAGTACCATTAACAGTTCTACCTCCAGTGATGGTCGTTACACCTGGCTAGTACCCACATCCATAACCAGTGGCAGCGACTACAAGATTAAAATCAGTAGCGTTAGTGATAGTGGCTTGTACGACTACAGCGATAGCAACTTCACTATTGAACCAGAAGAGTTCATCACGCTCACAGCTCCCAACGGAGGTAACAGTCTAGAACCAGGGAGAAGCTACTACATCGACTGGGAGGATAATATAAGCGAGAATGTGAAACTAGAACTGTACAAAGGAGGTTCTTTCTACAGTACCATTGACAGCTCTACCTCCAGTGATGGTCGTTACAATATCTGGACAGTACCCACATCCATAACCAGTGGCAGCGACTACAAGATTAAAATCAGTAGCGTTAGTGATAGTGGCTTGTACGACTACAGCGATAGCAACTTCACTATTGAACCAGAAGAGTTCATCACGCTCACAGCTCCCAACGGAGGTAACAGTCTAGAACCAGGGAGAAGCTACTACATCGACTGGGAGGATAATATAAGCGAGAATGTGAAACTAGAACTGTACAAAGGAGGTTCTTTCTACAGTACCATTAACAGTTCTACCTCCAGTGATGGTCGTTACACCTGGCTAGTACCCACATCCATAACCAGTGGCAGCGACTACAAGATTAAAATCAGTAGCGTTAGTGATAGTGGCTTGTACGACTACAGCGATAGCAACTTCACTATTGAAGCAGATGATTCAAACTCTGATAAATACTACTTTACCTACTTTTATGATCTAGGCGACTCCTATGATGGTTTCTTGTACGAAAAAGCAGGAAGATATTCTTTAGATGATTCATTATACAGCAGTAATGGTCGCTACCAGATATGGGATATTGAGAGTGGCGTGGGTAGTAAAAATGATATTGGCGATGTTTACGTTTATAGCTACTACGATGAGAATTATACTGGTGAAACTTACGAACCATCCTGGTGGACTTGGGGACTTACGGCAGGTGAAAATGGCTTAGGTAGTGAGTCTGACACAATATCGGGTTTCTATGGTGAAGAATATTTTGACCCCTATAATGAAGCTGACGGTTAAATTTAGAGATTAATTTGTCTTGTGCTCAATTCAGAGTAACATTATTCGGCGTTGTTGATGGGCGACTATGATTTTTTTAGCAGGGGTCATAGCCTAATAAAGCGATCGCTCCTGCCAAAACCAATCATGTTGAAGGAGCGATCGCCTTTATCCTTTAAGTGCTATATTTGAAGCATACAGGCTACACTGAAAGTATAAAATATAGGTTCTAGTAAGCTTAAAAAGCTTATTTTTGTTATAAACTATGAATAATTTATTGTTCTTAAAACCAGGAAATTTAGTTGCTCAACTCGGTTTCTGTGTAAGTTATGACTATATTTTTTTTAGCCTAGTCTAGTACTTTGCAAATATATCCGCTTCAGAGTATTAATATCCCTAGATGAAATAGGAGGAGGTTCTGCCACCTGAGAATAATACATAACATCAGTTTTCTCAGGACTATGACCCCAAATACCCAAAGCATGACCAAACTCATGACGAGCAGCAGCAGGCAGATATTTACCTACTTGCATAGGACTCAACCAAATCACAAAATTATGAGATAAAATACCATTCTCATCTTCAGATAACTGATAGCGAGCTTCTGCCGAACGCGCTCTTAAATTTCCTGCTCTCAGAGGAGGTCGCTTGTTAAAAATTTTAATATCAGCAACTTCTGGGCTATCTACCACTTGCAAAGGTAAATAAATATTCCATTCCCAAATAGCATCTACTACAGTCTTAACCCATTGACGAGAGCGAGACTCATCATTATCAGAAGATTCGACATAAACCTTGATCGGAAATTGCGACCAAATTAGATAACCTACATCCTGAACTTCAATTTGATCAAAATAATCACCACTACCACTAGGGTCTTGCCATTGTGCCAAAGTTTCTGGTAGAGGATAAACTTTCAGAGAAGGTAAATTTTGAGGAGTAACTGCTGTAGTCGGAATTGAAAACAAAAAATAGAAAGCTACCATCCAAATAGCAAAACCGAAAAAAAAGAACCGTAAATAAACCGATGCTATCTTGTTAGTAAACATTATACCAAGCTTGAGAAGTGTTTGTTAAAGAACTACTCAGAAGTCAGCACTTAGCCATCAACTGTTTTGAACAAAATACGTCTACGCCAGTACCGGGTTTCTGGGTTCCTCTGTGTAAGTCCTGAAAATATTACATTCCTCTTCAAGTCTAAGAGCTTCAAGAGGGATACCGAGATATTTGGGAAGTCTATTAGCCAGCGTCAGCTTAACGCCACTTTTAAAGGTTGGCAGTATTAATTAAAAATTCAACTACCAACCTTCTCAATTTTACCCGAGTTTTTATTGAGCGAGTTGATCCTTAAGATGCATTTTTAGCTTTAGCTTCCACAGTTTCAACATCTTCAGATTCTTGAATCATTGCTATCGTTTTCTTCTTGTCTAACTGAAACACTACAACACCTAAAGGAGGCAAACATAAATCTAAAGACTGTTGATAATCATGGAAAAACCAATCATCAGTCCACTTACCACCCAAATTACCCATATTGCTGCCACCATAGTTACCAGCATCGCTATTAAATATTTCAGTATAAAACCCTGGTTCAGGTACACCGACGCGATAATGACTATGAGGTTGAGGAGTAAAATTACAAACCGTTACCACAAAATCCTTCCCATCTTTAGCGCGACGAATAAACGACACCACACTATGATTATTATCATTGCAATCTATCCATTCAAATCCTCCCTCATTACAATCTTGTTCATACAAAGCAGGTTCAGAACAATAGAGATGATTCAGATCCCGGAAAAATCGTTTCATTCCTTGATGAGCATCAAATTCGAGCAAATGCCATTCTAAATCACCCCAAACATCCCATTCACCCCACTGAGGAAGCTCCATCCCCATAAACATAGTCTTCTTACCAGGATGAGTAAACATATAAGCAAACAAGGCCCGGACATTAGCAAATTTCTGCCAATTATCTCCAGGCATCTTACCCAAAATACTGCTCTTGCAATGTACCACTTCATCGTGAGACAGAGCCAACATATAGTTCTCAGTATGGTGATACCAAATACTGAAAGTAACATTGTTTTGGTGGAACTGTCGGAACCAAGGGTCCATCTCAAAATAGTCCAGCATATCGTGCATCCAACCCATGTTCCACTTAAAGTTGAAACCCAAACCACCAACATAAGTAGGCCAAGTCACCATAGGCCAAGAAGTAGATTCCTCTGCAATAGAGAGAACACCAGGATAGTAACTAAAAAGCAAATGATTAACTTGACGGAGGAAATCAGCAGCTTCAATATATTCTACACCTCCGTATTTGTTAGCAACCCATTCACCATCAGGTCTCATATAGTTGTGGTAGACCATAGAAGCAACAGCATCTACTCTGACACCATCAATATGATATTTGTCAAACCAGAAAAGTGCATTTGCCGCTAGAAAGTTACGAACTTCATTACGACCATAGTCAAATACTAAAGTACCCCATTGCTTGTGTTCACCTTTGCGGGGATCTGGATGTTCATAGAGGTGAGTGCCGTCAAAGAAAGCCAAACCATGTCCATCTTTAGGAAAATGTCCGGGTACCCAGTCTACAATTACCCCAATACCATTTTCATGACATTTATCCACGAAATACATAAAGTCTTGGGCACTACCATAGCGAGAGGTAGGGGCAAAAAATCCTGTAACCTGATAACCCCAGGAACCATCAAAAGGATGTTCTGCTACAGGTAACATTTCAATGTGGGTATAGCCCAAATCTTTAACGTAAGAAACTAGACGATCTGCTAATTCGCGGTAGGTAAGAAAACGGGCATCTGGCCTGAGTTCCGAGACTTGAACTACAGGCTCAGTTTCCCCATTAGGTAGTTTAGCTGGTTCATGAGCAGAAGCATGAATCCAAGAACCAAAATGGCATTCATAGACGGAAATAGGTTGAGTGAGTGGGTCAGTATGGCGACGTTTCTCCATCCATTCTTGGTCATTCCAAGTATAAGAGTCTAAGTCAACAACAATGGAAGCAGTTTTGGGTCTTACTTCTTGTTGATATCCATAGGGGTCGCTTTTTTCATAGATGTGTCCTTCCCAGTTTTTAACCTCATACTTATAGCTTTCTCCAGGGCCAATATCGGGAATAAATAATTCCCAAACTCCTGTATGTCCTTTGCGCATTTGGTGTTTACGACCATCCCAATAGTTGAAGTTCCCTAAAATTGAAACATTACGAGCATTGGGTGCCCAAACAGCAAAGTAGACTCCTTTAATTCCATCAACTTCGGTAATATGCGCTCCTAGTTTTTCGTAGATGCGGTGATGGTTTCCTTCTCCAAATAGTTGAAGGTCGAATTCTGTGAGTTTTGCAGAGCGAAAAGCGTAGGGGTCATGGATAACTCGTTCGTGTTCTCCTTCTTTGATTTTAAGTTGATAGTTGGCCAGTTTTGGGGTGTTGATGACACATTCAAAAAAATGAGGGTTATGGACTGACTGCATTGGGTACTCTTTGCGGTCTATCGGAGAAATGACAGAGACAGCTTCAGCACTTGGTTGGTATGCTCGGATCACTGTCATAGTTTTGCCACTGAGTTCTATCTGGTGAGAACCCAATACTTGAAAGGGGTCGTGATGGTGATTCCAAGCTATTTGGTTAACTTGATCAGCAGATATTGTCATTTTTGTCAATATATATATTTGTTAACAATTAATTAAGAATGCTACCATAATTGGAAAGATATACTATTATATTATGTCAACTAGGTTGACATCCTCCCCAACTGCACTCCTATGAAATAAGCTATTTCTTAATCCATTTTTTTTAGTAGTTTGGACGCATAAATTTTTTGACTATGTACGGACGCTCTTATGCAAAGTCCCTACCGTAGCAAAAGTTTTAATCCTATTACTTATAATACCTACTAAATTATCAGTTACAGATAAGCTTTCTTGATTGATTTCTACTACAAGACTCTGAAAATAGCTATTAGTAAATACCTATTCGCAAAATTTTTGGTTACTTTTGCTGATGATGGAATGAATGTTGACGTCCTTTCCGGCTTGAAGGCGCGGAGATTTCTACTAAGCTTTAGATCCTTAGCTGGTTGACGTTTTATCGGCTATTGATCTACCCCTATTGCTCCCCTCGGACCAGGGAGATGCTGGTGGCTTAAGCTTCCCTCCACGTCCATTTTTTATCTGGTGACTGCCCGCCCGCGAATAATAATATATTTATTACTGCGTTTTGCAAAAAGGTCCTGTTTAGCTCCACAGTTGAGACATTCCTATTCTCTCACTGAAAGGTCTATTTTGCCTGCGGCTGAAACCATAGTATGAGGATATTTTGGATGCTGGATCCCTGAGACTAATTACTCTGAAATCACGATCATATTTGTCGCTTTTCCTTTTAGAAGTGTTCTAAATTTTCTCCAACCTTAAATATAATATTGCTCTGGATCATTTGCAGTTTTTTACCATATTAGAAACATTTAAATCTGCTAAAACTATTACTTGGTTTTTGTCTTTTATTTTAGGAGATAATTTATGCAGAAAATCTATCTTAGTATCTTTCAATTTTCTATGAAATTTATCAACTCTAACCTGTACTTTTTCATATTGTTTAGATGTTTGAGTTTTCCTGCGATAATGACTTACTTAATTTACCCCTTTTGAAGCTCCTCTAAAAAAGACTATTTTTTATCAGTTTTTTAACGGTTTAGGACCATATTTTTTTTGAATATAGTCGCCCTAGAAGGGTGAAGCTTTAGAGCAAATTTTTTAGTAATTATCTTAAAAAAAATAATTTTAATTTTTCCAATTTTTACTAAATAAACTTTAGTTAACCAACTTTAAAAACACTTTTTTTAAATCTTGTAAATTGTTTTAGCTTTCTACTTTTCAACTTAGGGGTTTTTATGAATTTGCATTTTATTTACCCCTTTTATTGATTTTAAAAAGTTTTTATATACCTGGTTTCAATCATTTAAATACTGCTGCAATGAGATACAAGAAATCTCTAACAACTATCCTCTATCTTCAGTTTTTTTTGCTTGAGTAATTAGCTATTTTGACAAATTGTGATAGACATTATTTTTTCTATCCTAGTTTTTATTTTTCCTGGTAGAAGCCTAAGCTATTATTCCAGATTAAGTGAAAACACTCAAACAATTGTATGAGTTTTGTCGTTTTATATTTATGTTTTTTGTGTGCACTTCATATTTATACCTAGCCTTCATATTTTACTTGGTTTTAGCATGGATAGTAGAACTATAGCATAATAAGTTTGATATGCAACATAATTAAAAAAGGAGACATTCTGTTTCACACTTAAATATAAATTTGTTCTGGATAACTAAATACAGAAAAAAGTACTAAGAAAGAAAGGACTAGAGTTGATCAAAGATTTCTGGGAAACTGTAGTTAGTAAAAATAATTTAAAATAATATTAGAGTTTAATGTGGAGGTTGATTATATTCATTTAGCTATAGGATACTCGCCAAAATTGCCAGTATCTCTCAGATAATAAACCGCTAGTAAACCACCATCTGAAGAGTTAATAGTAGATTTTATGGAGCAGGAAGATACAAAAAACTCAAAAAAACTAATTTGCTCAATGGATCCCATCTTATTTTGCGCTTCCATTGGAGGCGCACCTCTGAAAATTATTAAAGATTACATTTGGCATTAATTGTCCCCCACTGAAGGACTATCCCTGATCAGAAACTTCTGAAAATTTTGTTGGAAAAAGGGAGAAAGAGTATAATTAACAAGGGGAACTAGTTAAGTCTTTAAAAAAACAATGTGCTTAACATAACTTGTCTATTTTTTCAAGTATTATGTTCAGAAAAATCTTGATAAAGCATAGCTAAAAGGGGGAAGTTTGATACCCATTTTTTTTATTTACCTTTTTATAATTATAATCTTAAGTATTTCTGAAACGATTGATAGCTATGAAACTAAATTTTTTGTTTCAGATAAATAACATAAATATACAAATTATGAAAATAATTTTTAAATGATTTTTTGACTGTTTAACTGCTTAGATAGAGATAAATAGAATTAAATCAAAAGAAAGTCTGTTTAATGAAAAATATTACTTTGTAAGGTGAGACAAATATTTTAACTGAAATAGGATAGCTATATTAGTATTCTTATTGATATAATTTTGGCTGCAAAATTTTTTATCTATGAAATAGAAGCAAAAATATTAATCAAATAGTTTAGAAGTGGATAAATATAAAAATTAAAAATTTAATTATAATGGCAGGTTACAACACATATTTAGTAGTAAATACTATTGTATTTTAAATTATATAGATTTCAGTATAGGTACACTATAATGGTCGCAGTTAGAAGTTCATTTCCAACCATAAGCAATAAGTCCACAAAAACTAATTTTTCTGTTGCCTCAAAAAAATCAGTTTCCCCACACAAACCAATAGAAAAAAACTTATCTGGTGGTAACTATACCTCTCAAGAGGGTAAAAACTTACACAAAATTCAAGAGCAGAACCTGGCTCAAGTTATCTCCCTACCACAGTCCCAACCACTTTGGTTAAAATCTTTGATGGTGACACAATTTACTTCGTCCATTGTTACGGTATTATTGGCTACTGCAAGTGTGGCCTTTTACGGCTTAACAATTGCTGGCCAGTCTAAATGGACGATAGAATATCAAGAGTTAGAAAAACTTAGAAAAAAAGAACAGGAGATAAGTGTTGCTAATGAACTATTAAAAAATTACATAGCTGAACAGGCATCAACTTCTGAGAGTAGTATAGCTGCAAAAGATTCTGTAAATAGAATATTTTTAGAACCAGCACCTCCACGTCCTGCTCCTAATGCTCCTCAGCCTTATCTAGAATCTAGTTCAGCTCATAAATATTTTTTCAACACACCAATAGGATATTGAAGTTGAACTTAGTACTTAACTATCAATACTATCAATATATATGTTGGAGTTGTTGGGAATTAAACAAAAAAATGGCTAAAATCTAAAATAAGTCACGGTTCATATCATAGTGTTTTCAGGTATAAAATACTGAAAACTTTATAGAGTAACTTTTTGAGCATTTTAAATTTTTCCAGACCTAACAACTCTATTACCTAAAACTTGGGTTTAGAGAAAACCAAGCCATAAAGCCATAGTACTGGAAGATTTAGAAATAAAACATATGCTCAAGGATCACAAGCCAGCCTCATACCCTTTGATGGGAGGGTAACAAAAGAGATGGGTAGTGATGCTAACTGCGGAGAAATAGTCAGGCCACTAGAGTACTTTGGGAAAGGGAATTAATCAAAATTGATGGATATTTTACTAGTTCCAAAGGTTGCTCTAAATGTGGTCATGTAGTAGAAAAATGGGTGGGGCTCGAAGGCTAGTAATACTGCTAAAAGGCAGGTAAAGTAAGCTTTCTATGGCTCATTTTTACAAGAAGGCTTCAAATATATGGCCAGTGAAAAGCTCTTATATCTTTCTTGTATTCTTGGTGGTCAAATTTCATCGGTCCTATTGTTGGGTTGAGGGCATAAGCCATACAGTAGAAACTAAAAATTAAGAGGATGGACTAACTACTTTAGAATTGGACTTACAAGATATTTAGGAAACTGGATATGTTTTTGTGGAAAATACTATGGCCTTGAATGAGGATCATTGAGATATGATTTTCTAGTCAATTCCCTAATGTTTAATAACTGATGTTATACAAAAATAGAATTAGTTCTTGATTAATGGTTCAGCTCTCAGGTATGAGGTTAAGGGTTGCAAATTTGATAAGTTAATAAGGTCTTACTAGCAAATCTATTAATTTTGGTCTATTAAATAACTATAACTTTTTACGTCAATAATTTTCAAAGTTTGCTCTCTACCACTAAACCTACTCCTTTGTCGGCGCCAGATTATAATTAGTAAATTATTATTCTAGTATATAGCTTATAGTCAGATTTGCCTAGGTAATTTTCTAACTCGAAGGGAGTAAAGCGATCAAAACTACTAACTATCTTTGCTCTCTACTACTAAACTAGCAAACCTGAAACTACTAAATTAACTTTTATGATCCCCTATTATTATAAATAAAACAAATGGCTTCTTCTGACTCTTCTTCAAATTCTAAACTTCGTCGTAGGTATTTAAAGCGCAAACAAGCGGAAAAATTTAGTTCTCATCTTAAAAATCAAAGATATCAAGATGAAATATATTCTGTTAGAAATAATGATCACAAATTAGCTTCAACTCCCCCTGATGAAAACTCTGAAAAATGTAGAACATCTAGGCTTTACCAAGTCTGGGTGCTTCTGATGTTGGGCTTAGTAGTATTAATAACTAACCTATTTCGTTTACAAATTTTGCAAGGAAAAGAATTACAAAAGCTAGCTCAAAAACAGCATACCATAGAATCAAATCCTTTTATTCCCAGACGACCAATAGTTGATAGAAATGGGAATCTTTTAGCAATTGATCAAATAGCATATACTCTCTATGCTCACCCTAAAATTTTTAATCGCCAAAAACAAGAAGTTGCTAATAAGTTGTCAACTGTTCTAGAAGGAGCAAGTTTAAAGAAAAATCTAACTTCTAATGATTTACTTCAAATGTTTCATCAAAGAGAGACAGGTATAAAAATTGTTGAGTATATACCTCAAGAAACTGCTAATAAAATTACTGATCTATTTATTGATGGCTTAGAATTAATTCAACACTCACAACGGCTCTATCCTCAGAAGGAATTAGTGGCGGAAATTGTAGGATATGTAGATGGAGAAAGCAAAGGTCAAGCTGGAATTGAGTATAGCCAACAAAATCTTTTAGAGCGCTCTATGGGAGCAATCAAATTTCGGCGCTTAATTAAAGGTGTTTTGGTACCTGATAAACTAACTAGGGGTTTTTTGCAGTTAGATGACCTTTCCCTTCATTTAACTATTGATTCTCCGTTGCAACGATCAGTACGAGCTATTTTACAAAAACAGTTAGAAAAGTATGACGCCAAGCGGGGTACTGTCATAGTGATGGATGCTACTGATGGTTCTATATTATCTTTGGTCTCGGAACCTTCTTATAATCCTAATAAATACTATAATTATGATGTGACGTTGTTCAAAAATTGGGCTGTAACGGATGTTTATGAACCTGGTTCTACTTTTAAACCAATAAATGTGGCTTTGGCTTTGGAGGTAGGAGCAATTGAAGAAGATAGTGTATTTTATGATACAGGAAGGATCAGGTTTGATCGTTGGTCTATATTTAATTCTGGTGGTGGCGGCGGCGCCCGAACTGTGACTCAAATTATTCAACATTCTAGTAATATCGGTATGGTTAAAATTGTTGAAGAAATGCCGCGCGCTGTTTTTTATGATGGTCTCAAACGTTTGGAACTAGATAGTATTACTGGTACGGATTTACCTTTTGAGGCTGCTAATATTTTGAAGGGTAGAAACCAGTTTTTAATGGTGCCGGTGGAAGCAGCGACTACTGCTTTCGGTCAGGGGTTCTCTCTGACTCCTTTGAAGCTAGCACAGTTACATGCGGCTTTGGCAAATGGGGGAAAGTTGGTGACGCCTCATGTTGTTCGTGGATTATTTGATAGTAAGAAGCAACCATATTGGCAGTTGCCAATGCGGGAACCTAAACAGGTTTTTTCTGTTGATACGACGAGAAAAGTTTTGGCAATGATGGAAAAGGTGGTTGAGAGTGGTACTGGTAAAAGGGCTAGACTACGTGGATATCGCATTGCTGGCAAAACTGGTACGGCGCAAAAGGCTTCTGATACTGGAGGTTATTCTGATGATGCTCGAATTACTAGTTTTGTGGGTATTTTGCCAATGGAGTCTCCTCGTTATGTGGTTTTGGCTGTTATTGATGAGCCTATTAAGGGTACTGGGGGAAAGGTTGCTGCTCCTGTTGTTAAGTCGGTGATTAAGTCTTTGATTAATATTGAGCAAATTCCTCCTTCTTCTATTAGGTCTAAGTGAGGTTAAGGGTTGAATGTTAAGGTTTTTTAAAGGCTGTAGTAAAACTGCTATGTATTGAGTTATTATGATTACATTGATATAAGTAATTCAAAAAACGAACCTAGGAATAGGAAAAAAATCAGTTGTTATTGCTAGCTTTTCTATGGCTTTTAGAATGTCTGCTTAATATGCTCAAGCAGCTGTTCTAAGTTTTGATTTTAATAGCGGATCAAGTAATTCATCTGGAGGTGACTTGGTTTTTAGGGAAACTAATGGATTTCAAGTGACTTTTTCAGATGATCACTCAAATGGATATTCTGGGGGTAATGCTGACTGAGTACATGTTACAAATAGAGGTTATGGCAATGTTAAAGTTGGTCATCCAACGCTGACCTCAACTATTTTGGGGGTTAATTTTTTTTGGTTTCATTGCTGTGAGTTGGGGCGGTAATTTGTTTGGTTTCGTTCTTCAACCCCAACAACTTTTACTAACTAAAGGTTATTCCTCCTCCTCCTTCTATCTTGTCAATAAAGACTTGATTTTTAACGTCTCCACCAGCGGCATTACCTTGTTGTACTGTTATTGCGTTGCGAATATTCTCTTGTGCTTCTAGTTGTATTTTTTCCTTTCCCTCTGCGGGTAAACCTTTGCCTCCACGCAATAATGCTACGGGAAAATCTTCTGTTTGGGAAAAGTCGAATATGGGGGTTTGTTCTCCCCCTTGTTGTTGAGCGCTTTGGGGAACGGTTTTTCCTACATGGTGCATTAGGTTGGAAAGGGTGACATATTTGTCTCCTGGTTTGTTGTCTCCACCTTGTAATGCTTCGAGAAGGTGGTATGTGTAGATGCTCATTGTTTGATCTGAGCGGATCCATGATAACTGGTATCCTGTGGATGAGGTGAATACTGCCCGTCCTGTTCCTTTTTTTAGGTCTTCTATTAGGTTTTTGGGGAGGGCGGTTTGACTGAAGTTTTCGGGTAAGTCTAGTTGGTCTGTTTCTTTGGCGGTTGCCATTCCTTGGGCGTGACAACTATCTATAATTACTAATAGTTTTTGGGCGGATATTTCCTGGAGGGCGTTGTTAAAGTCTGTTGCTGGTAATGCTGTTTTTTGTGTTTTTTGTAGTTTTATGGGGCTGGTGTCGTGGGGGATTAAATAATATTTTTCGGTTGATTTATCTAGCCAACCATGACCGGAATAATAGACTAATATTGTTGCTTCTGGGTCGTTTTTTGCTTGTTCTTGGAGCCAGTTTATGTTGTTTAAAATGTTTTGTTTTGTTGCTTGTTCGTTGCATAGTAGGCGGAGATGATTTTCGTCGTCTATGTAACTGCAGAGGTCGGGGTTTGTGAGGAATGATTTGATTGCTTGAACGTCTTTGACTGTGACGGGGAGTGACCAGTCGGGGTATTTGTAGTCGCCGACTCCTATTAGTAGGGCGTAGTTGTGAGAAAGTGATTTAGACATGGGTATTTTGGGGGTTGGTTTGTAGTATTGGAGCCGTTGTTGGATGGTTTGAATAATTTTGATAATTTTATATAAATCTTGTTTTACAAAACTATCATTTTGTAGTTTTTTTGTCAACTTAATAATTGTGTTTTCTGAACCTATTTTACCCAGAGCTTCTGCTACATGGTCGCGCACCCAATAGTCTGAGTCTTTTAGGAGTGGAATTAATTGTTCAATTGCTTTTTCCGAACCTATTTCACCCAGAACATATGCTGCTCTCGAACGCACAAAAGAGTCTGAGTCTTTGAGGAGTGGAATTAATCCCTCAATTGCTTTTTCC
>ENA-UENV01000097-UENV01000097.1-marine-metagenome-genome-assembly--contig:-NODE-97-length-27527-cov-181.008111_pt1 | contig 27527 bp, 20 predicted proteins | sample MGYA00237878_ERZ529328 | MGnify/ENA primary metagenome ERZ529328 (study PRJEB26372, sample SAMN05368348) | marine metagenome | biome: cultured habitat; feature: ocean water; material: water; isolation... | reverse complement strand
TCATATCCCAAATTTCAATAGTTTTATCCCGACTGCCACTCGCCAACATTTGATTATCCGGACTAAACGCTACCGAACTTACCGAGTTACCATGACCAGTGAGAGTAAACCAACGTTTACCTTTAGTCATATCCCAAATTTCAATAGTTTTATCCCGACTGCCACTCGCCAAAATTTGATTATCCGGACTAAATGCTACTGAATTTACCGAGTCAAAATGTCCAGTCAAAGTCAAGACACATTTCCAAGTTGACTGTTGTGGTTGAGGAAGAACTGTCGGCTGTATAACATAAGGGGGCGCAGTGATCGAATTTGTAGATTGTTTTGTTGGCTGTTTGGGAGACGTATATGTCGCCATCGTTGGCCTATTAGGAATGGGAGAGCTTGTCGATCTTTTAGTTGTGGAAGCTGTCGGTGGAAAAGTATTAGGAGCAGTAGGAAATGCCTGAGTTGGGTTTAACTCCTTCATTACTTCTAGAGCAGACTGGTAACGTATTTGGGGGTTAGTCATCAGCATTTTATCAATAACTTTTCCGAGTTTACTATTAAAAGGCTGATTTAAATAATCTCGCCATACCCATTTATCTGCCATTACATCAAATAAATCAAAAGGAGATATTTGAGTCAACAAATAAATACAAGTTACTCCCAAACTATAAATATCACTAGCAAAAATAGCATGACCTCTTAATTGTTCTGGAGCCACATATTCTGGACTACCAATTATTGTTCCTGGCTGCATTAAAGAAGTTCCAGTAATAACTTTAGCCGCACCAAAATCAACTAAAACTAATTTATTAGTATTAGTCATCCATCCTATAGTTTCTGGAGTAGAACTACGACAAATAATATTTTCTGGTTTCAGGTCTCGATGAATTACTTTCTGTTCGTGAATAAACTTTAAAACTGGTAATAATTCATTCAACATTTGTTGAATTTGATTACTATCAAAAGGACCATTTTTTATTGACTCTTGAGCTAAATTAGAACCATCAATAAATTCCTGTACTAAATATTGATAATTATCCTGTTCAAAGTGAGCTAATAATTCTGGAATTTGTGGATGTTTACCAAGTTCATCTAATCTAACTGCCTCTTGTTGAAATAACTCAGCAGCCTTTTTTGGATCCCCAGTATTTTGAGGTAAAAATTGTTTAATTACACAGGGAGGATGAGAAGGTTTATCTTCATCCACAGCAAAAAAAGTCCGACCAAACCCACCCCTACCGATAGGTTTTATGGGGCGATATCTTTCTCTGAGCAGTAACTTTGACCCACAGGCGATGCAATATAATGTCCCTTCAGGATTTTGGGGATTTTGGCATTGAGGATTTAAGCAATAACTCATTTTAACAAGATTGGGCTAATATCTCTATGTTAATTATTTTCAGGAACTGATACCAATTGATTTTAAAGATGTCACAAATAGTTTCAAACTTTAAATGTCAAGTAATTTATTAATATTAGTGTACATTAAAAGTATGGTATTAGGGGTGGGTTTTCTACTTCCGCACTAAAAACAAATTTTGACCTCCTAATTATAGGAATTACTATATTCCTAATTTTCAATTTATATAATATTCGTGAGACGCAATTCTCAACCAAGAAATATATAAGAATAAATAAAGTCTCTTCAATGAGATTATTTTTTTGTGATACACACCATTAACTAATTAGCAAATCGTGAAAGTAGAGTGTTTAAGATTTGCAATTTATTGCAAATCACCCAATCCTAATTTTCAATTTATATAATATTCGTGAGACGCAATTCTCAACCAAGAAATATATAAGAATAAATAAAGTCTCTTCAATGAGATTATTTTTTTGTGATACACACCATTAACTAATTAGCAAATCGTGAAAGTAGGGTCTTTAAGATTAGCAATAAATTGCAAATCACCCAATCCTATAAAATGTACAATCTAATATTATAAAAAATGTAAAAAAGCAGATTATTCTACTTTTATAGCATCATCATCCTAGCAATTTAGACTAACAAATTATCCTACAAGCTTAGTAGGATACATTTATTCCTTTATTCCTTAATTTTTATATCTAGCTCTGAGAAAATACTCGCAAAGTTATCTCTCAGGAACAAAAACTAGATACTTTTTTAAAATACCTAAAAAGGCTAAAGTTAACATTAATAATTATAGCATAAAATTAAAATATATGGCAAAATCAGGATAGTTAAAGTAATTGTCAAAAAATCATATATCAAATACGACTTTTTTAGAGCTAATTGTTCAAGTAAATATTAAGAGGCTAAATTACTTGCTATACTTAGGTTGAGCGAGTTATTTACCACTCAGCCCCAAATTACTAAAAGCTAAGTAAAATAAGACTTTTAGCTAAGTTCACAAATCAACCCTTACCAGGAAAAGTCTATATATTCCCGCCCTAAAGCGCGGAGTATTATAAATGCCAAAATCCAACTTTTAGATCAATTTATAATACCAATGACAATAACTAAAACAAAACTAATAAATTGGGATGACTTAGCATCAGAGCTAACAGATATCGAAATTATTAGAGAACCAAATCAAGTTATTAAACTCTCCTTAGATTATTATCATTTCAGTCCGATTTTACAATCAAAACTGAAAGATAAAAAAGCTAATTTAGTTCTCAGACCCACCAATGAAACAGAAGTTTTACAAATAGCTAAAACCTGCGTTAAATATCAAGCACCTTTAACAGTTAGAGGAGCTGGAACTGGTAATTATGGGCAATGTATTCCTTTAGAAGGAGGGGTAATTCTCGACACTACAAAAATGAATAATATTAATTGGATTAAACCAGGTTTATCTTCTGTTGAACCAGGGGTAAAATTAGTCGCTTTAGATAAAAAAGCTAAAGAAATTAGTTGGGAATTAAGAATGTTTCCCTCAACTTATCGTACTGCTACAATTGGGGGATTTATTGGTGGTGGTAGTAGTGGAATTGGTTCAATTAATTATGGTGCTTTGAGAGATCGTGGTAATCTTTCTGCAGTGCGAGTTGTTACTATGGAAGACGAACCAAGAGTTATAGAATTGCGCGGTGATGATGTACAAAAAGTTAATCATGCTTATGGCACAAATGGAATTATTACTGAATTAGAAATACCTCTAGCTCCTACTTATCCTTGGGCAGAATTAATAGTAACTTTTGATGATTTTATGACCTGTGCAAAATTTGCTCAAGCATTAGGAGATAGTGATGGAATTGTCAAAAAGTTGATTACTATTTTTGCTTGGCCGATACCTAGTTTTTTTGCTGGTTTAAAAAAATCAATTCCTCAAGGAAAACATTGTGCTTTTTTAATGATATCTGAATATAACTTGGAGCTATTTCAGGATTTAGTTAAAGAATTTAAAGGTGAAATTTCTTATCAAAAAACTGCTCAAGAGACAAAGAATGGTACGCCAATATATGAGTTTACTTGGAATCATACAACGTTACATGCTCGGAGTGTAGATACAAATTTGACTTATTTACAAAGTGGTTTTCCAAGTGATAAAAACTTAGCACTTATAGAAAAAATGTATCGGCATTTTGGGGATGAAGTAATGATGCATTTAGAGTTTATGCGAATAGATGGTCAAACTACACCAGTAGGATTACAAATTGTCCGTTATAGTTCAGAAAAACGACTGAATGAAATTATTGAATATCACGAAGAAAATGGGGTAAATATTTTTAATCCTCATACCTATATTTTGGAAGATGGAGGAATGAAAACTACGGATTTTGAACAGTTAGAATTTAAGCAAAAAGTAGATCCATTAGGATTATTAAATCCGGGAAAAATGAAAGCTTGGTTAGAGAGATAGGAAGAGATATAGAAAGAGATACAGGAAAAAATATTAGGGTAGTTCTTGTAGGGTATGTTTTCCTGGGAAATGTCAAAGGCGAGTCGTAACATACCATCTATATTATGCGATCGCCGTAAATTTTATGTTGGTAGTTCGACTGGTTTTGCTATTTTTTTTCATCAAGAGATATGAAATGGTTAGGATTTAAAATAGGTAAGTTATCTACTTCTGCTTAACAAACAACTTGAGTAATTAAAATATCATCAATTCTACTTCCTATTCAATTCAAAGTAACCATTTTTAAGAATATTTTGATGACCTTTAATTATGCTTTTAACTTAATAATATTCTTATTCAGCAATTAATTAAATCTCTTACAAGAATAAATATAATATAATTCCCCGATAAATTGTGCCAAAAAAACTATGGATATTGACACATTTTTTGATGATATTTTTGTGCTTTTATTTTGATTAAATTACCATTAAAAATAATAACTTAATTGCTACAATTTATTATCCTATAATATCATATTTTTGATACTATTTTTACCTTTATCTGCAAACAAGCAAAGATGACAGATCAACCGAAAAACTCTACTGATATTATTCGAGCTGGAAATCAACTACCATCTCCTCCAGAATGGTTAAAAATTGGCGCCAAAGTCTATTCTCCTGAACATGGAATAGGTCAAATTACAGCCGTATTAGGAAAACGTTTAATTGTAGACTTTTTAGAAAGCCATAAACCAGTACATTTTTTAGATTGGCAAATAGCAATTAAGAAGAAAGAGATTAATCCCAGAGATGGTAAAAATTTTAATCATCAAAAATTACAAGAAGCCAAAAAATCAAAGATATCCTCAGCAGAAATAGAAGCTATTCCTCGACCTGTCTTTCAAAAAATAGCCCAAGAATTTTTAGATAATTTAGTAGCAATAGATAACACGCCACCAACTCCAGGAAAACTCTATCCTTTACCAGAAGATTTACCAATTACTCTCAAAAAAACTCTGATTATACACAATATTAGACAACTCTATGAACATCAAATTGAATCATTAACTGCTCTGAGAAAAGGATTAGATCTTTGTATTTTTACTCCCACAGCTTCTGGCAAAACTCTCTGTTATAACCTCGCCATTTTAGAGTCATGTTTACAACAACCTGAGACGAGAGCATTATATATTTTTCCTCTCAAAGCACTGGCATTAGACCAAACCCAAAAGCTAGAAAGAATGGTCTCATATTTTCCCAAAAATTCTGTCAAAATTGGATTAATTACAGGTGACATATCTTCAGAAAACAGGAAAAAATTATTTATCCCCAACCCACCCAATATTTTAGGTGTCAGTCCAGATTTATTACATTATCAACTATATAAAATTACCAGCAAAGATAGAGAAAAATGGCGCCAATTTTTTCAACAACTCCGATATGTAGTTATAGATGAATCTCATACTTATATAGGAGCTTTTGGTGCTCATTTTGCCAACTTAATTCGACGGTTAAAAATGGTAGTAGATATCGTAGGCGGTAGTTCAGAAAAATTACAATTTATCTTTAGTTCAGCAACTATTGGAAATCCCGCAGAAATGGCAATGAGATTTAGCGATCGCTCCCACCAACCAGAACGACTTCATCTAATATCAAAAAGTGGTGCTGATAGCTCGGGTAAAACAATTTTATTTCTGGAACCAAGCCAGATTGCTAATCCTGATTCTTGCAAAATAATTCTATCTTGGTTACGCTATAATTTGACTGGAGTAGTATTTTCTAATTCCAGGAGTGCGGTCAAAAAATTGTTAGGAATAATTAAACGAACAGCTGATAAAAATGGAGAGAGTTATTTAGCAGATAAAATAGCAATTTTTTATGGTTCTTTAGAGTTTCATAGGCGACAGGATATTATCCAAAAATTACAAACTGGTGTAGTCAAAGTTATTCTTTCTACTTCTGCATTAGAAGCAGGAATTGACTTACCTGAACTTGACTGTTGTTTAGTCCGTGGTTATCCAGGTAGTTTAATGTCTTGGAAACAAAGAATTGGTCGGGTAGGAAGGAAAAATCCAGGGTTAATTATGTTTTTACCAGTAGCTCAAAATACTTTAGATAATTTCTATGGAAATAAACCAGATTTATTATTAAATGGTGAGGCAGAAAGTGCTACTTTTAATCCTAATTATCCAACAATTTTGGGCAAACATTTAGAATGTAGTTGTGTCGAAAGTGGAATACCTTTGAGTGAAATAAAAAAACGTTTTGGAGAAGTAGCTAAAGTAATTGTTGATAGCTTATTAAAACAGGAAAAAATATATATTAATAACTCTAATCAACTTTGGGGGTATGGTTATCCTCATCGGAATGTTAATTTGCGTGGTCATGCTCAAAATGATGTGGATTTAATCAATGTTAATACTGGAAAAAGCTTTGAAAAAATGCCAATGAGTCTGGCGCATAAAGAAGTATTTCCAGGAGCAATTTATTGTGCTCAAAATTATGATGGTGATTTAATAAGCTATCATTCTGAAAATCTTGACTTAGATCAAAAACAAGCAATTTTAAAACCTTTAGCTAAAAATTATAACTTAGAAACTGTACCAAATAATCAGTTAGCTATTAAAGAGATTCAGCAACTAGAGATACCTCAAATAATTCAAACAAATATTTCCCACGCGAGATTAAGATTAAGTCTATTTTGGGGAGAAGTTACATTTTTAGTAAATGGTTATCAGCTACTTGCTACTAAATATGAAAAAGGAGTTGAAAAGACTACAGTTTTAGATGAAAAGAATTTCGATCCTCCCTATCAAACTCAATATCAAGCTCCAGTTCTTAAGGTTGAAATAAATGATGCTTTTAGTCAAGCTATACGGGAAAGTATTCGAGAAATTCAGTATAAAATTAAGGATAAATATAAAACAAAAATTCCAGATAATTTGAAATGTTTATGGAGTTGTAATCCTGATTTTATTGCATTGCATAGTATGGGTCATCAAATCATATCTGCTATTCCATTAGTAGTGTTAAGTTCGAGTCAAGATGTCGAATTCTTTGTTCAGCGACAAGGAGGAGAAACTATAGGTTATTTTTTTGATACTTGTGATGGTGGAAATGGAGCGAGTGAGGCAATTTTTAATCAACTGTTGAAGTTTGTTCATAAGGCAATAGCATTAGCAAAAAATTGTGATTGTGAATATGGTTGTCCCCGGTGTTTAACTCACCATCGTTGCCCTCAAAAAAATAAAGGTTTGTATAAAGATTTAGGGTTGTTGCTATTGCAAGCTATATAATATTTAGCTACTACATCTAATAGCATTTATCAAAAGCTTTTCTATATTTTATTGAGTAAGAAAGTAGAGAAGTAGAGAATTAAATAAGAATTAAATAAGAATTAAATATAAGAATAAATAACATTAACTTAGATAAAGATATAGGAAAAAAGTTATTTATTTTATCTTTATTATTTAATAACTGAATTATTACAAAGAGTTAGCATTAATGCATGGGAATTAGTATATAATTAAAGGGATAAAAAACTAGATGGTTTTTATTAGAGTTAAAGCCCTACCTACAAGTTTGTTACCCCATGAGCTTCACATCACAACCAAAAAATTGTAGGGACCTTGCATGCAAAGTCCCCATAGCTTCAGTTCTTTATCATCAGAGATGCCAAACAAGATAACTCCAGGAATTCCCAAGTCATAGACTTCCTTTGCTTCCTCAACAATTTTATCTACTGAGAGCTGATATACCCCTGGCATTGGCATTAACCAATATGCTTAGTATCCCTCCTTTTTTCGGAAAGAGCTGTTCATAGGCAAAGAGCTTTTCATAATCTTTGAGGCTAGTTGTATGACCTTTTGATTATTCTTCCATTAAAAGTTTTACAGCTCGCCCTAAAATATCAGAAAATATTGAGAAGTCATTTTTCTTGATCAGGGAAAACAAGAGGTCATCAATTTCATGAAAATCTTTGGATACACCTTTAATCAACAATTGGAGCAAAATTTTACTGACTTTAGCTATAACTCTAATTTTTGTTGAGATTTTTTCTTTAGAGATGACTTCACAGATATATTTAACTACATCATCTCTTTTTCCTTCATCACCATAATTTCCTCGGTTTGCAATTAGAGTATTTATAAAAAGAAGACCTATGGTTTTCGCCAATAAGAAAGACCATTCACTAGATGGTTATTCTTGAGGAGGTAACTTATCCAACATTGCTACAGAAGGAATGTATGTATAGTTGTATTGATATTCCTATCTGGCTATTTCCAAAAGCTCATTTACCGATGAACTTGTAATATGTTTTAATGAGTTAGTCATGTTCAATTATTTCCTTCCACTAAAAACTAGATAGAGTTTTTTCAACAAGAATTCAGGAGTTAGGACTCTCTAGGAAATCAAGGTTTGATTTACTAGAGCACTATTACAAGTCAATGTAAATTTATCAAAATAGTTCTGAGTCCTGGCTCCTCCCTTCAAAATTAAATATATTTCTGCAGTAATAATTCCAACTTTTTCTTAGTTGCAGTAGGTGCTTTATCTAAAGGAGTGAAAATAGCATCTTTTAAAGCTGAATGAGAATCAGAAACAAACTGATTTTTACTCAATATGCGCACAGTTTCCTGAATAACTTTTTGAGCATTCGCCACATTCTTATTTAAATTATTAACTACCATTTCTACAGTCACGCTATCATGTTCTTCATGCCAACAATCATAATCTGTAGACAAAGCTAATGTTGCATAAGCTATTTCGGCTTCCCTTGCTAATTTTGCCTCTGGCAAGTTTGTCATCCCAATGACTGTTGCACCCCAACTGCGATATAAATTTGACTCCGCTTTAGTAGAAAAAGCAGGCCCTTCCATACATAAATAAGTGCCACTACGATGCACATTTACATTTTCTAACTTTAAACTTTCCGCAGCATCCGCTAGTATCTTTGCTAGTTCAGGACAAGTAGGATTTTCAAAAGTAATGTGTGCTACTATTCCTTCACCGAAAAAAGTAGATATGCGATCTTTTGTCCTGTCAATGAACTGGTCTACTACTAATAGGTCTAGTGGCTTGACTTCTTCTTTGAGAGAACCAACTGCAGAAGCAGAGATTAAATATTTTACACCTAAACTTTTCATACCATAGATATTAGCACGAAACGGTAATTCAGATGGTAATAAAGTATGGTTGCGATTGTGTCTGGGTAGAAATGCTACTTGTATTCCTTCTAGAGTACCAACAATAAAAGCATCAGAGGGAGAGCCAAAAGGTGTATCTAGTTTGATTTCTTCTACATCTTTGAGTGCTTCCATTTTGTACAGACCACTACCGCCAATAATGCCAATCTTTGCTTTGCTCATTATATTTCTATTACTCTAATATTTTACCAGATATAGGCTTGTATTATTTGAAGCCAAATTACTTTGGAGTGATTTTAATTGTTAAAAACAAATCAAAAAAATCTATCTTTTGATTATACTCGTAATTATCTATGATTTTTATGAAATCTTCATAAAAACTACCGAAATTTTACCGTAATATCGCTCAAAAAAAACTTAACAAAACTATTAATAATTTTTAATAACTTATTTTTTTTCTGGTCTATACATTTTTAGTTTCTTATGTATATCTATCATTGATACAATTTTTTTTCTTTTGTTGCCAAATTATCTAATTATTTAGTTTATAAAAAAATCAATAATAGTACAATTAAAGTTATAAAATTTTCACAAAAATAAGCTATAAAAAAATATTTTTACAATTCATAAAATTTCAAGATTAGAGTTATTATTTTTGATTTTTTTTACTATCTATTAAAGAAACAACTAGATTAAAAAAGTTTATTAAAATATTAGTAGAGCAAATTAGTATTATCAAATAATATGAGTTGAAAAATATAGCAAAAATATTCAGTTATAGCTTTAAATATTGAGCTATTAACTAAAGTCAAGACTATTGGCTTTTAAGGATTTCAATTTTATTAATCTCCTCACACTTTTTTAAAATTTATCTATTGCTCATAAGTTTCTAATTAGTATTAAGAATAGATCTAGTTTAATCACTTTCCTAAAATAAATTTTAACGACAGTATTTGAGCTAAAAAATACTTACTATTTTCTTGATAAAGACTTTGACAAAATTGATTAATTAATTTTCCAATTTAATTTGACTCTAATAACCAAAACCCACTATAAGTCATTCCAGAATCATCAGGTTGCACTAATAAAAAATGTAGTCCTTCGCTCTGCTGTTTTCTTTGCTCATAAGCCTGAGCTGCTCCTGATACTTCTTGGTCTGCAAAAGTAGCAACTACCCACCGATCTACTAACCCCGTCTCTAAAATTAACCCATCAGGATCCCCAGAAATATATTTTAAAAGGTATGGTCGTGTAGTTTCTAACCATCTCGCTAATTTCATAGACTGACGACCACCATCAATAACTACTCCTGGTATTGGTAGTGTTGAAGATAATCCTAAATTTAACGGCAAAAGAAATTCTGGTGCTTCTAAAACAGGTATAGGGCGTTCAATAATATCCCCAATATTACCAGCAGGTAATGAAGCAAATCTCCAGCGATCGCCCCACAAATTTTCAGCTAATGGTACAGGTGGAGGAACATCTAATACTAAAGGTTCATAAAATTCCCCAGTATATGCTTCCATATCCTGATATTGTTGCACCCTTTCCAGTAACCATTCTTTTAAAGCTGTTGTGCGTCTAGTCGGTTCTATTTTCAATCCTAACATTTGAGCGGCAACTTCTATTAACCCCAAAGACTGAGGTCGAAATACTTGAATTACATCTGGTAAACCTTGGCCTTGAGCCATTTTTTGCAGTTGTGCCACGAGCCAACTCGCTTTAACTTCCGACTGGGGACACATAGCAATAAATTCTAAGCTACGAGTAGGAGTGCAAATTAATAATTCCCATAATTTTTGGCCTTGTTTATCTTGGAGGGGACGGCGGTAATAATCTACTTGCCAAATAGTTATAGTATCCATTTTTGACATCAAAATTTAATCAGAAAATTTGAAATATTTGAGATTTACTCCTCAGCAGTGCCAAGCAGAAAGGTTACATCTGAGAGTAGGCCAGAAAAAACAGGTACATCAAGAAGGGAACTAAATGCTCCTTCTCACCAAAAATTTCAATACATTGTCAAATTGTCAAGTAACATCAGCTATACTCCGTTCTCTTGTTTGACAATATTGTTCTAAGTTTTCCCGTTATCTGTCATCTAGTCTAGTATTTATTTATTCCATGTTTACTTATGATATATATCTATGCTATTCCTTACTAAAACTATCATAATTAAGAGTAACAGATTGTATTAGCTCATTAATATAAATCTTTGCCAAATACAGAACAAAAGCAAACGAAGAGTGAGGGGTTAGATATGTTCCGCTATCAATATAATTATCTATTGGCGAGTTTGAGAAGTGCTAAAACTTTTATGATTTAATGGCCAGAAAAAGCTGACGCCAAACCCCACAATTCAAATTGTGAAAGCGAAATAATTGTTGACAATTTTACTTCATTATCAGAGATAGTGACCCAAGCTAGTTCGAAAGTTTATACAGTTAGTTATAAAGATCCCAAACCTAAGCCAGACTTACACAAGGGAGAATAGAAGGGAAAAAACTAGTTTAAGTCATTAGCTATGCCAGATTTGAGAGACGAAGCTTATGCTACTCAAAATCTTACGATTGGATATGTTCAACTATTCCTAAATAAATATCAATAATAAATAAATGATCACAAATTCAAAAATGTATAAGTTCAGTTATTGATTCATGTTTTAAATTATCAACGCCTTTTAAATTATATCTAAGTCAAAGAATTAATTTATAAAAATAAAATATAATACTACGTTTGCAATATCAAATTAGGATAAGCTTACCATTAAAGTTAATATTACAGTCAAACTATTACACATAATAATAATTATATACTATTTGCTATAATTAAGCAAATGTCAACCCAAATTATTAATTGAATCCTATGATTAATCCTGCCTTGAGTCAATTTGGTACAACAATGTCCCGCCTGACAGGTGTGCGGGCTATTATGGCAGATATTATTGCCACCCTACGGGGGGGTCAAGGTCAGGAATTTCTTGACTTCAGTTCTGGAAACCCGCTTGTTTTACCAGAAGTAGAAAAATTATGGAAAGACTGTACCACAGAATTATTGGCAAGTCCAGAGTATGGGGAAGTAGTAGGACGCTATGGTTCTTCTCAAGGTTATCAACCTTTTATTGATGCCGTTGTTAATGACTTTAATTCTCGGTATGGGTTGAGTTTGAGCGATCGCAATGTTTTGATTACTCCTGGTTCTCAGTCTATATATTTCTATGCTGCTAATGCTTTTGGAGGATATACTGACAACCAAACTCTGAAAAAAATTGTTCTACCCCTTAGCCCAGACTACACTGGTTATGGTGGAGTTAGTTTAATTCCAGAGGCAGTAGTTGCCTACAAACCAACTCTGGAAATTGATGATGAGGATCATCGCTTCAAATATTGTCCCGACTTTAGTCAACTCGTCATTGATGAAAATACTGGTTGTGTTATTTTCTCACGCCCCTGTAACCCCACTGGTAATGTCATTAGTGTTGATGAGGTCAAAAAAATTGCCCATCAAGCCAATGTTTATGGTGTGCCAGTATTGGTGGATGCGGCTTATGCTCCTCCCTATCCAGGATTAAATTTTGTCGACATGGAACCTGTTTTTGGGGACAATATTGTTCATTGTATGAGTTTATCAAAGGCTGGACTTCCAGGAGAACGAATTGGCATTGCTATTGGAGATGAAAGAATAATTGAGGTTTTGCAAGGGTTTCAGACTAATATGTGTATTCATTCTCCTCGTTATGGACAGGCGATCGCTACTGATGCAATTAATTCTGGGGCTCTGGCAGAAATTTCTACTAAAGTAATTCGGCCTTTTTATCAAAATAAATTTTCGATTTTAGAATCAACTTTAGAAAAAGCTTTACCAAAAAATTTGCCCTGGTTTCTCCATCGTTTTGAAGGAGCTATTTTTGCTTGGTTGTGGTTAAAAGATTTACCAATGACTGACTGGGAATTTTACCAAAAGTTGAAGGAAGTAGGAATTATTGTTGTGCCTGGTAGTTCATTTTTCCCTGGTTTACGAGAAGAATGGCCTCATAAACAACAGTGTATTCGTATTAGTTTAACAGCTCCCGATGAGCATATTCAAGAGGGAATGGAACGCTTGGCAAAGATGATAATTTCAATTTTTTAATCACATCATCTGGAGAAAGAAGCAACAGCAAAAATATACTAATAATTAAGTTTAACTAGTTTTTTTTAGTTGTGATTATCAAATATAATTGAGCTTTCTTTTAGTCAAAATAATTTGTATTCAAATTATTTTAAATTCCCTATTCGTTACTTCCTAACTGAATGCTTAACTTTCAAAATTTAATTTTTGAAGTTAAAAATTATTCTCATGCGAGGGTGTTATCAGATATATAAAGATATTATAAATAGAAAAAATTCATTATTGAAATATGATAACTGTCAAAGAAGCAAGAGAAAAAGCACTACATTTTCTTAGTGAACAAGGACTGGAAAGAGAATTTCTTGAAAATGTCTCAATCAAACTTGATGATGCAGAAAAATTAATTAATATAAGCCGTCACAAACAGCCTCAAAAAATATTAGAAGTTAGTACTTTTGTGGAAGTCTCTACTGCTGTATTAGGATTGTGTTTAGCAGAAACAAAAATTGTTTGTATAGATGCCGACTTTCCTGTAGAGCTTCAAAATATCCTCTGTGTTAAACAATTTAAAATTGACAATCAAAAGACTAATTTATATTTTGTTGAAAAAGTTTTACTATACTTAAAAATTTTGACAAAATTTACCCTGAAGCGAGGTTTTTTTTCCTGTTTTTTTCCCAATCAAAAAGATTTGAATAAAGTTGTGAATTATGGAATTAAACCTGAAGACAGAAAAATTATTGGTCCAGAAGTCTGTGAAAAATACGGACCATTTGATCTGGGATTTCTAGATGGAAACCATCGAAAGGAAGCTGTAAAACAAGACCTAACATTACTATCTAGTTATATTAGACCTGGAGGAGAAATAGTTCTTCATGATGTAGGTTTAGATTACTGGGGACAAGAAGTAAGACAAGGTGTCGAGCAATTTTTAAAAGAACATCCTCAAAAAAAATTTCGTATTGAAGGTGAAATTGGCTTTATTTCAGTTTAACTTTGCAATGTATAGTTGAATGTGCTCAAAAATTCTAGATGCCGAATTTTTCATACTTTTTATAGTTTTTTTATAGTTAGAGAGCTCATTCTATAATATTAAATTGGTAGTCCTAAACAGATAAAAATATTAAAAGATATTAGTTGCTATATTCCTTTAATTGTCAGAAGGTAGACGAGAAAAACCATTACTTGTTTACCACTACCATTAAATTTAATAGCGGTTTTCACTTTATAAATACAAAACTTCCCCTGAAAGCCAAAATCTCTGTATCCTTGAATCATGAAAACTGCTATGAGTTGAGCGTGTTTTAGCTATCAGTTGTTGTTACCTTTGTATGATTATGCCAATATTTATAAGCAGCATAAGCTAAAACCACTACACAGGTAACAATAGAAGACTCATCTACCTCAAACTGGGGATGATGAAGAGGATAATTATATTTATCTTTATACCCAACTCCTAGACGAAACATCATACCAGGCACTTTTTGAAGATACATAGAAAAATCTTCTGCACCAAGAGAAGGCTCTGGTAAAACAATAACTCGATCGCTACCCCAAGCCTCCAAAGCTACTGACTCAACTAATTGAGTCAACACCGGGTTATTTTGCACAGATGGTACCCCCTGTCGATAATTCAGTTCATACTTAGCGCCATAAGAATTACAAATATTGGCCACAATATTTTCAATCCAGGCAGGTAAAGTTTTGTGGGTATCTGGATGAAGCGATCGCACAGTTCCCGACATTTTGACCTGATCTGCTATCACATTTGGCGCCCGACCGCCACTAATCTTACCAATTGTTAACACTACCGGTCTCAAAGGATTATGAGTTCTACTAATGGCCTGTTGTAAATTAGTAATTATCTGAGAAGAAATCCAAATAGCATCTGTGGCTTCGTGAGGGCGGGCACCATGACCAGACTCTCCAATAATTGTTAATTCCAAATCATCAGCAGCAGCGGTTAGTGCCCCATGGCGAATACCCACCGAACCTGCAAGAATACTTGGGTAAACATGGACTCCTAAAATTGCCTCTACATTCTCAAGGACTCCATCTTTAATCATCCAATTTGCACCTTGAGATATTTCCTCTGCTGGTTGAAATAGAAAACGGACATCTCCTGGTAGAAGTTCTCCCAACTCAGATAATACCATTGCTGTACCTAAGCCTACAGTAGTGTGAATATCGTGACCACAGGCGTGCATAACTCCAGTATTACGAGAAGCAAAATCCAAATTAGTACATTCTTTAATGGGCAAACCATCCATATCAGTACGAATTGCCAGCCATTGATTATTGTTAGTACTACCTTTAAGTTCCCCCACGATGCCAGTTTTACCAACAGCTTCCCGCACATGAAGACCGCAGGAAGATAATACACCTGCAACATAGGCAGCGGTTTGGTGTTCTTGGCCACTTAATTCTGGGTGGGAGTGAATATGGCGACGAATTTCAATCAGACGAGGTGCTAGAGTAGTTGCTAATTCTTTAATTTTGTTTAACATAGATAATTTTTTTGCCTATTCTTTAGATTTATTTAACTTAATAAAAAGCCTTTTTCTGAAATTGTAGGTTGGGTTTTAATGCCTTAACCCAACCTCTTGATTTATGTTTATTTACTGATATTACCCAGCTCAACAATGTTTCAAGAATTTTAGTGATTAGTTGAAAAGGAAATATCAAGGGTTTCAGATATAGGGTGCCTAACATCAGTTATTTCCTAGAAATAGGAAGCAATAAAACCTATAATTACTTTAATAAAAGTAATAATTAATAACTGGTATATTGATAACTGAAAAAAAAATTATCTGAAAGAGCGATCGCTTTACCTCAAAAACTTTACAAAAAATATGTCAAAGTTTTTGTACAACTAGGAACAAAAAAACTATAATAGTTAATACAAAGTATAAAATTTAACTTTTCTACTAAATTTGATAAAAAAATATTAATTAATGAAACATTCAGATATTCCACTTTACACTTAGGTCGATGTCAAAGATATTTTGCTAGATATACAACCCGATAAATTACCTAAATAGTTAGTTTGGGCTAGATGTTATTGGGATGAATTAAGTATAGGAATTAGTGTTGAGAAAAAACGAAGCTAAAAATTGGCGGAAATAAGTTTTTGGTTCTAGATTTCGAGTATATAAAACTAAAGAAATAATCGAAAAATTCATAATATTTATAATATTAAAAGGCCTAAAAATACAAGATAATAATGAGCCTAATTTTAGAGTATTAAAAAGTAATAAATTCGCGAATATTTCATAAAATTAGAAAGCACGAAAACAGAAAAAATAAACCTTACTATTTGGTTTGAATAAACAGAGCAAAAAGCGCCAAATCCTAAATGAAAACCTAGTTTTGAAAGACCATAATTTATTTAGTTTGAGCACAAAAATATAGATCTTCAACCTCCCCAAATATTTCCATCAAATATTCCTCCAACCATAGCTTTTCATTCATTTAGAGGGGGAGTAAGAAGAACAACTCATGCCCAAGCTTGAGCTCAAGCTTAGATTTCAGAAAAAACTACTAAAAAACGAAAAGTACTTATGGTAGATGGAAACCTAGAAGCACCAGAAAAAAGACTCTTATAAACTATTCAACCTTTTCTGGAAAAAGACCAAAAACAAATGAGCATAATTACACCATTTGCACAAAATTTATTAGTATTGCCCCAAATTTGGAAAGATATCATAAATATTCTTCAAGAGTCAGAAATAGTCGAAAAAATGCGCATTCTTTTAGAATGGTTACCAAAGGATTTAAATATTTAGGTGACACAACTAAAATAGTTCAATAAGCGTAGGTAAGATTAAAGTATAAAATTTAACAATAATAGAGTTAGTATTAAATTGCACTATTGTTAATATAATATCTAAATTTATTTGGTGTGTTTGATTAGGTGTAAGTGGAGTTGAGGTATAAAAATGAACAATTAATAATAGAGCCAGTATAGGTTTTAACTGTTTTTCTAATCAGACCCACATTTGTTTTATTAGGTTTAGTATAACAGAATAAAAAAATATCTTAATTTCCAATCATTTGATGCCAAAAATTCTTAAGTCAATTCTATTCCCAATATTCGCAGTCTTAGCCGCATTATTAGTAGGAGCAGGTTTAATGATCTTAGCAAAAACTAACCCTGTAACTGCCTATACTGCCCTATTCCAAGAATCTCTAACTACCTACTTTGGTTTCAGCAATACCCTCAGCAAAACCACACCATTATTATTAGTAAGTTTAGGAATATTAATAGCATTACGAGCAGGTTTATTTAATCTCGGTGGCGAAGGACAAATTTATATGGGTGCTTTAGGCAGTGTTGTCATCGGACTATATTTGCCGAATTTACCAATGTGGATACATTTACCCCTAGCATTAGTAGGAGGTTTTCTTCTAGGAGCAATTTGGGGAGCGATCGCTGGTTACCTCAAAACTGCCCGTGGTTTAAACGAAGTCTTGACCACCCTACTACTAAATTACATCGCTCAAAACTTTGTCAATTATATGGTAAATGAGCCACTTATCGCCCCCAACGCCCCCAGTCCCTACACCCCCCTAATTGCTGAGTCAGCACGTTTGCCCATAATTTTACCCAAAACTCAAGCTCATGCCGGAATTTTATTGGCCTTAGCTATTGCAATTATTTTAGCAATAGTCTTGTCCTTCACCGCCTTCGGTTATCAAGTGGATGCTGTGGGACAAAACCCTACTGCAGCTAGTTACGCTAAAATACCTGTTAAACAAACTATTATCACAGTAATGGGTTTATCCGGTGGCTTGGCAGGTTTAGCAGGAAGTACAGAAGTATTAGGAGCAAAATATCGGTTATTTGAAAATTTTTCTCCCGGCTATGGTTTTGACGCGATCGCCATTGCTTTATTAAGTCGGAGCAACCCACTAGCAGTAATTTTAACATCCTTATTTTTTGGTGTTCTCAGGAGTGGAGCCAATGTAATGCAACGTAGTGCAGGAGTATCGATCACTGTTATTTATGTTATTCAAGGCTTAACAATGTTATTTTTAGCAATAAGTCTAGCATTTGAGTCTAGATCCAAGTAAAGACATCCCACAAACTTGCCAGGAAATTTTTAGCACTCCTGTATAGTCATGGTAGATAGGGACGAACAATGAACAACACCGGGAACAGGATACTCCTAGTGCCTTTTCCCTGAAAAAATAATTAAAAACAATTAAAAATAATTACAGTTATTTCCTTCCAGCTCTTAAAAAATCCTAGTTTCCCACTCATCTAATTTTTACAATGAAATTTTCAAACATCGACTTTTTTTCTGACTATTTATCTGCCACAATTCGACTTTCTATACCTCTAGCTTTTGCTGCTTTAGGTGGATTATTTTCCGAACGTTCCGGCGTACTTAATATTGCTTTAGAAGGAATGTTATTAACAGGAGCTTTTGTCAGTGCAGCTGTTTCTATTGCTACTGGAAATCCTTGGATAGGAACCTTAGTAGCAGTTTTCGCCGGGGGAATTTTAGGCTTAATTCATAGTTATCTTTGTATCAGTTTAAAAGTTAATCAATTAATCTCTAGTTTAGCAATAAATTTAGCAGCATCAGGATTAACTGCTTATGGTGCTAGATTATTATTTAATAGTGGCACAATTGCTTTGCCAGGCATTGAAAAAATCAATCTTTTCGGATTAAAAAAATTACCTATTGGGGAAATATTTTTTAATCAAGACTTATTATTTTATTTATTATTGTTATTAATTATAGTTGCTAATTATATCATTTTTAATACCAGTTGGGGTTTAGCTATAAGAGCAGTTGGCGAATATCCTCAAGCAGCAGCAACAGCCGGAATATCTGTTAGTTTAGTCCGTTATTTAAGCGTAAGTATTAGCGGTTGTTTGGCAAGTTTGGGAGGAGTTTACTTAGCATTAGTTCATGTGAAATTTTTTACCGAAGGCATGAGTAGTGGAAAAGGTTTTATTGCCTTAGCAGCCATAATCTTTGGTAGATGGCATCCAGTTTATACCGTTTTAGCCTGTTTATTATTTGGAGCAACAGAAGCTTTGCAATTGAGAGTTCAAGCTTTTAATCTAAACATTCCCTATCAATTTTTAAAAATGTTACCTTATATTATTACTCTATTAGCCTTAATTGGTTTAGCAGGTAAATCTACCCCTCCTGCTGCTTTAGGAAAAGTGTATTTTAAAGATAGTAAAAATTAGGAGGTGTAGTAGAGGAGAAAATTTTCCGAAAAATAGCTACTGACACTTAAACAAAACATAACTAGAAAACAGACTCAAATTATCTTCACCTTAATGCTTATACTTTGGCGGATATTACCAGATAGCAGAAAGCACTTATTCTCAAAGGTTAATTCCAATTGCGGCTATATTTTATACGCAAACTTTATACACAAACAATGCTACCAAACATGATTAAAAACTAAGTAAGGACCTTCTATAGAACATCCCTACTTAGGCTTCTAAAATCACCCAGACTGTTGAATCAAGTAATCTCTAGAGCAACTAATAGCAATGCTTCAACAGAACTATCAGCAAATAAATACAAACTCATATGTGAAAGTGACAGCTATTGAAAAACCGTATTTCTCTACTCAACCAGACGTTAAAATAGGCTGGCTAACTTTCTGCCACGATTTTTTTGGTTTCACAACCATCCGCATATTTGCTGGTGGCGCCATAGTTAACCCTCTCCGGACAGGGCTAATTCTTTGGTTAGGCAATAACTTAAGTTCCCACTGTGATAAAATTGTTGCCAATACCAATTTCATTTCAAATAAAGCAAAAGCTGAACCTATACAACGACGACTACCCCCTCCAAATGGTAAATATTCATAAGGTGAAAATTGTCTTTCCAGAAAACGTTCTGGTTTAAACTTTTTAGGTTCTGGATAAATATCCTCCCGATGATGAGTCAGATAAATAGGCACTATCGCCACCATTCCCGGTTCAAGTTGATAACCCATAATTTCTATAGGTTTCTGAACAACTCTAGGGAAAGCATTCATAGCAATAGGATAAATGCGAAGAGTTTCTTGACAAATAGCGCTGAGGTAAGGAAGTTTAGTAATAGCAACTTGATCCGAGTTACTAGGAATAGTTGCTAATTCTGCCATGAGTTTTTCACCCACTGATGGGATCATATCAATCCAATATAATGCCCATGCTAAAGCTGATGCCGTAGTTTCGTGACCAGCGAAAAGCATTGTCAGTAGTTCATCCTTAATTTCTTCGTCGCTCATAGCATTACCTGCTTCATCACGGGCTTCTAGTAATAAACTAAGAATATCATCACGATGATTTCCTTCTTTCTTTGCAGTTTGAATTTCTGCAATTATTAGTTCATGGAGTTCTTGCTTTTTGCGCAAAAATCTCCCCCATGGACTCCAAGGACCCCAGTCTTTTCGTAAAAAATTGAAGAACAGAAAAGTAGAGCTGAGGGGAGAACTCATAGAGTCTAGAAGATCAGACATAAGAACTCTAAGTTTTTCATAACTTTTTCCTTCTTGATCTAAACCAAATACAGCAGCAAGAATTACTTTGAGAGATATTTCTTGAGTTGACTTGCGAATAGGAAAAGGTTGTTCTATTTTCCACTGACTAATAACATTAGAAGTGATGTTATAGATTAGGTCTCCATATTTACGCATCCGATCACCATGAAAAGGTGGCATTAATAGTTTTCTTTGTCGTTTGTGGCGATCGCCATCTTGGAGCAATAGAGAATTTAGGCCCACAAAATATTTTAAAATACCATTTATACTTCCTGAGGTAAAAGTATCAGGATCCGCGGTAAAAATTTGTTGAATGGCTTTAGGATTGCAGAAGTAGATGAAAGGATACAAGGAGTTAGTATTCGTTCTAAAGATATCTCCATATTCAGAGTATCGCTCTTCTATGGCAGATAAGGGACTAAAAATAAATTTCCATGTCCGGAGTCTTCGTTGTAATGGTGACAGACTTGGGCCATCAGGTAGGGTCATATTATAATTTTTGTGATACTTAATTAAGTTCTATTTTATCTATTTTATCTATATTAATGGCCACAAAAAAACCAAATATTAGGCTCAATTCTGTAAAAATGATTAAAATTAAACACTTATGTATCGTATATCACTTTTAGTTGATACTTTATAGAATTATTTTGTTGCCTAGACTTAGTATAAGGAATATAATATAAACATCTACTCTCACCTCATTTAAAAGTTTCCTATAGAAAAACTCCTGTATGGTAAAGCTAGTAAGTATACTAACCTGATCTACTGAAATTAAATTGAAGACAGTAAAATTTAAGGAGCGCTAATGAATAAACCTGTAAATAAATCTGTAAACTCTACTACTAAAACTCAAATTCAAATAGAAGACGATCGCACAGGCATGAGTGTCAAGACTCTGAGAAGGGCCTTAGCTGATAATTTATTTTATCTACAAGGGACTTATGAGTCAATGGCAAAAAAGGACGATTTTTATCGTGCTTTAGCTTATACTATACGCGATCGCCTACTCCAACGCTTTCTCTCTACAATTCGTACCTACAATGAGAAAGATGTTAAAGTAGTATACTACCTATCGGCCGAATTCCTCATGGGTCGTCACCTAGGTAATAGTTTAATTAACCTAGGCATATATGAAGAAATTCGTCAAGCCGTTAGCGAATCTGGATTGAACTTAGATGAACTACTAGAACAAGAAGACGATCCAGGTTTAGGAAACGGGGGTTTGGGTAGGTTAGCAGCTTGTTTTTTGGACTCTCTAGCTACCCTAGAAATTCCCGCTATAGGTCATGGTATTCGTTATGAATTCGGCATTTTCACCCAAAACATACAGGATGGGTGGCAAGCAGAAATACCAGATAAATGGCTGCGCTTTGGAAACCCCTGGGAAATAGCTCGTCCAGGAGAACAGGTAGAAGTCAAGTTTGGTGGCACCACAGAAGGATATCATGATGAGAAAGGTAATTATCGGGTAACATGGGTTCCAGCTCAAACTGTTGTGGGTATCCCCTATGACACTCCCGTTCCTGGCTATAAAGTCAATACAGTTAATCCCCTACGTCTTTGGCGTGCAGAAGCCAGTGTAGATTTTAAGTTTGAAGAATTCAATTCTGGAAACTACGATGGTGCAGTAGCAGAAAAAATGAGTTCAGAGACCATATCAAAAGTACTCTACCCGAATGACAACACTCCCCAAGGTAAAGAACTTCGGCTCAAACAACAATATTTCTTTGTTTCCTGTGCTTTACAAGATATTCTCCGCCGGCATTTATTGCACAACCAAAACTTAGATAACTTAAGCGATAAAACAGCAATTCAATTAAATGATACTCACCCTGCTGTTGCTATTGTGGAAATGATGCGGTTGTTCATAGATGAGTATGATATTGACTGGGATCGTGCTTGGCATATTACTCAACATACTTTTGCCTATACTAACCATACCTTATTACCAGAAGCGTTAGAACGGTGGGGGATCACCTTGTTTGGTAGTTTGCTACCTCGACATTTAGAGCTCATCTATGAAATTAATCGGCGCTTCATAGAGCAAGTACAAACTTGGTATCCTAAAGATAAAGAGTTAATCTCTCGTATATCTATAATTGAGGAAAGCCCAGAAAAAGCAGTGAGGATGGCTAATTTAGCGACTATAGGCAGTCATGCGGTCAATGGGGTAGCAGCTCTACACACAGAATTGCTCAAAAAAGGCGTACTTCAAGATTTCTACAAACTTTTCCCAGAAAAGTTCATGAATAAAACTAATGGAGTAACCCCCCGTCGTTGGATTTTATTATGTAATCCTAAACTTTCGGCCTTATTCTCTGAGAAACTAGGAGATAGTTGGTTACGAAATTTAGATCAACTCAAGGAACTTGAAAAATATGTTGATGATGTAGAATTTTGTAAACGTTGGCGACAAATTAAGCAGGAAAATAAAGCTAAACTAGCAGAATACATTTTAAAACATAATCGGATAGAAGTGGATACTAATTCTCTGTTTGATATTCAAGTCAAACGTATCCATGAGTATAAACGCCAACATTTGGATTTATTCCACATCATTACTCTTTACAACCGCATTAAGCAAAATCCTAAGATTAATATTCAACCTCGCACATTCATTTTTGGTGGCAAGGCAGCTCCTGGTTACTATATGGCTAAGTTAATTATTAAGTTGACTAATGTTGTAGCTGATATAGTTAACAACGACCCAGATGTGCACGGTCGTTTGAAAGTAGTTTTCTTGGCTAACTTTAATGCTTCATTAGGTCAGTTAATTTATCCTGCTGCTGATTTATCCGAGCAAATTTCTACTGCTGGCAAAGAAGCATCGGGAACTGGTAATATGAAGTTTGCCATGAATGGAGCGATGACTATTGGTACTTTTGATGGAGCTAATATTGAGATTCGAGAAGAGGTGGGAGCAGAAAACTTCTTCCTTTTTGGTCTAACTGCTGAAGAAGTTTTTGATTTGAAGGCTAAGGGTTATCAACCTTTAGATTACTATAATACAAATTCAGAGTTAAAGGCTGTGATTGATCGAATTACTAGTAGTCAGTTTAGCAAAGGTCATCCTAATTTATTCAAGCCTCTGATTAACTCTATACTGTACAATGATCAATATATGCTATTAGCTGACTATCAGGCTTATATTGAATGTCAGGAAAAAGTTAGTCAAGTTTTCCAAGACCCCAAAAAATGGACAAAAATGTCTATTTATAATTCTGTTCGCATGGGTAAATTTTCTTCTGACCGTACAATTCTTGAGTACGCGAAAGAAATTTGGGGAGCAACACCAGTTAAGATTAATCAAGGAAAATATAATCAAAATGATGCTGGTTTGAAAGTAGATAATTAATTGGTCTAATTTTTAATTTTGTAGGATCAGGTATAAAACTGATTTGATTTAAGTTAATCTGATGAAGAGACATTCTTAGGAATGTCTCTTTATTATTAGAGAAGTTAAAGGCAAAAGGCAAATGGCAGGAGGATGAAATTCTCAATCATTTGTAGGTGTTAAGTCATGCATTCATAGATTAAGATTTTATAGACTCAAAACTTTGATACTACAGTAATTTCAGAAAATTATTGGTAATATTCTTTGGGGAATTAGTATAAATCTCATTATATTAACACACTAGGCAGTCAATCAGTCTTCTCCATTGACTAGTCATCATTATATTAACACATTAGGCACTCAATCAGTCTTTTCCAGTTACTAGTCATCTCAGGTAAGTCCTGTAATCTTTAAACTTAAACAATAACTATGTATGATAGGTTGACACGAGGAACTAACAATATCGTCCATAAAGAGACAAATGGTTATAATTCTCCGGCTCCTTGGCATTATTTTATAGAAACCATTTGGTATCTTTTGAGGAATAAGGTATATAGTTAAGTAGCGATCGCCAATTATCCTAAACAAAAGTTAGGCAAATGCCATATTCAAGCAGTTTAACAGATCAAAAATGGGTTCTGATTTAACCATCCCATACCAAAAAAGAAGAAAACTTGTCCAACAAAATGGAGCAAGAGAGAAATTTTAGATGGTATCTTGTATCAATTAAAAAATGGTTGTAACTGGTGCGATCTACCCAAAAATTTACCTCCTTATTCAACAGTATTTTGGCATTATAAACAATGGCGAGAATCAGGGGTAATTGAGAAAATTAGAGATGTATTACATTCTCAAGTACGTCAACAGGTAAAAAAAAAGCGCTCCGGGACAACTTTAATAATCATTGATTCACAAGCGGTAAAAAATACTTGTAATGCTAGAGTCAAGTCCAAGGGATTCTGTTTTTACAAGGCTAATAAAGGAATTAAGAGAAACCTAGCAGTAGATAGTCTCGGCTTTCCTTTTTTTACTCATTGTACGAAAGCATCAGTATCTGATGATGTTGGATGAATAGAAATGTTATCAGATAATATTAACTATTTTAGATCTAAACCAATTAACATTCCTAAAATTACTATCTTACTTGATAATGGATATCACCCCGAAAAAATCATACAGGAGTTAGAAAAAATTTATCCGGCAATTATGACCAAGATTCGGTTTAAACTATCACCAAAACCATCAAAGACGGAGAAAGAAAATCTTGGAAAAACAGGATTTATTCCTGTGAAAGTAAGGTGGGTCATAGAAAGAACTAATTCCTGGATGGAAAGGTGTAAAAGCTTGACCAAAAAAATTGATGCGAACCCTGGAAAATTCTACTGCCAAGATTAATATTTGTTTTATTCGACTAATGCTTAAGAGATTGGCGTTGGAAGAGGATGGTGGCGGTAGCTATATCGCCTAAGTTTTGAGAGATACACTCAGGGGTTCCATACAAAATTATTCGTATTGACGCACTACTACGGTGCTTATTTGTTGGGTTTCGTTCTGCGACCCAACCTACAGGGCTGACTATCCCCTATCCCGTAACCCCTGTTTTCTAATCTAATACAGCACTTGACCTTGTTATGAGGTATCTCTAAGGGAGCAAGATGCTTGCACTACATAATTTTATAATTTTTACTATCCATTTTGTACCTTATATCCCGAAATCTGCTGTATCATTTCCGGATAATCGTTCGTCAACCACTATTATAGCAGTAAGTATTATGGTTAGGATACTTATAAATACTAAAATAATTCAGGGACTACCTTTGACCTTTGAATTAGTACGGTACTTATTTGTTGGGTTTCGTTCTGAAACCAAACCTACAGGGCTAACTATTCCCTACTCCGTACCCCCTGTTGACTGCTATAACTAGCAATAATAGCCACCATCAACCACCAAATAGTATTAACTTGGGGACGATACCAGACCGTATCCACCAAACCATGACCTATCAAGCCCACCATAGCAGCTATCGCACCAATTAACCAATATCCTTGAGGGTTATCAGCATCTCGCAAACGTTTCAACTGCAATACACCCTGATTAAAAGTCACCAAAAGCAACCACAAAAAAGCAGTCAAACCAATAAAACCAGTTTCCACAACAATTTCCAAAGGCACAGAATAAGAACTCAAAGCACTATAACGGGGACGCTGATAGAGAGGATAAATCTTATTAAACACATCATTACCCGGTCCAATACCCAAAATAGGGCGATCGCGAATCATATCAAAAACAGACATCCAAACATTCATCCGAAAATTATTACTGCTATCTTGACGACCCGCAAAAACACTCAGGACGCGATCGCGCAAAGGTTCTAACAACACCACCGCTAAAATCAACAACCCGGCAAAACTACCCACAGCTATAGGCAGAGACCAAATTTGCCAAAAACTGGGCATATAGCTCCTCCACCAATACCACATTAAAATCAACATAGCAAACATCAAAGCTAAAAACCCAATCCAACTACCTCGACTACCTGTATAACGCAAACAAGCACAACTCACCAGCAATATTGTTACTGCCAGAGATTTTCGAGCCCAACTACTCCAAGCAAAAATTGCCACAAAACTCAAAGCAATAGCAGGCAACAAATATCCACCCAATAAATTAGGATTTCCCAAATAACTATAAACACGAGTCGCACCTGCTTGAGCAGAAGTAGGATCATTCCAGGTAGCCAGAGGTTCAACCTTATCTATCCATTGGCGAATACCATAAAAACTAACAACTAGAGAAACCAACAAATAAATATTGATTAACCAAGAGCGGAGTCTAGGGGATCTTAATACCAAAGACCCCGAAGCAAACAACAATAAATAAAGAGTCAACTTTACCCAGCCACTAAAAGCAGCAGTCTTTGCCGGAGATATCACCACTGCCAATGTCGCAATACTCCAGTAGAGGAATATTAATAGATGAATAGGAGTTAAATATTCCTGGGTGTTATCCGAGACCTTCAGCAATACCCAAAAACCAGCGCTAGCAAGTAATAAGAAACCAATGAGAGTAGTATTTACAAAAGGAGCTAGAGTAAATACAATTGCTAGCAACACAAAACCAAGAGGTTCTCCCCATTGCATTAACCAACTACCACGTCGCCAGTTATAGAGGGAACCATTAAGTAAACCATAGAGATAGCTTGCATTTAACCATTCAGAGTCAGAGAATGAGAGATTAGTTAGTGTTAACTTTTTCCAAACTGAGTTCATTGTTTATTTTATGATACCAACAAAAATAATAACAGGAGTTACCCACATAATAGAAATTATCCCATTTCTCAAAACTTATCTACATTTCCTAATAGTAGGAGACCCAGCCTCAACCCCGACTTTAGAGAGTAAGTGGGTAGGGACATTTGATCAGGACTTCTCTACAACATAAGAATAATTAACATGAACTTGGATCAAATTAAGCAAGAAGTTATTATAACCGTGTTCATCACTTAAATTTCTAAGGTGCTACCTAAGTATAGGATTAATGCATGGGAATTGGTATAGTACTATGTCCAGTTAAATACTTATACTTTGGAGGATTTTGGTAGAAAGCAGAAAGCAGAAAGCAGAAAGCAGAAAGCAGAAA